>Ga0129309_1000102_pt1 | contig 74671 bp, 54 predicted proteins | sample L1105metagenome_FD_94439 | JGI IMG/M metagenome (GOLD analysis project Ga0129309, IMG submission 94439) | Ring-tailed lemur group fecal microbial communities from Wisconsin, USA - L1105 metagenome | ecosystem: Host-associated > Mammals > Digestive system > Large intestine > Fecal | place: USA...
GCTAGATTTGGTATCTGCCTGCGGAAACACGTAGTGGCCGCGACAGGGCCCTCCCCATTTAAGGTTGGAGACAATCAGCGCCCGGAACGGACCATGTCCGGTGTCGAAAACCTCCGCCTGAGTCTTCCGTTCCCGGCGAAAACCTGCCCCGGGGAAGTAGGCGGAATCAATTGCGGAGGGGACATGGGAGTCCGCCGGTGCTTAGCGAGGTCTCTCACGAGCTTAGCATCCCGATGCGCACTCCAAAGAGTGCAAACGGTCCCCGCAGCAATTCATTCCGGCCGGATTTCCCCTCCGCGACCAACCTCCCCACGGGGACGGAAGACTCAGCCCAGCCCCCCCCTCACCACACCGGACATGGTCCATTCCGGACGCGTCCTCCTAACCTCAGTTAAATCTACTGATAAATGCTAAATTTTCATTGAAAACCACATAGAAAAAGCATATACTTAATATATCAGTACGAGGAATGTAAATATTAAGTCAGGAGGAAAAAGGATATGAAAAGATTAATGACCGCACTACTCGCAGCAGTTATGACTGTAACGATGGCAGGTACGGCCCTGGCAGCCGAAGACCCGGCAGCGCTGCTGGAACGTGTGACACAGAAAGCGAATGAACTGGATTCAATGGACTGTGACTTGGGGGTTCACGCTGTAATGGTGATGCAGGATCCGGAGATGGATTTAGATTTAAGCCTGAATCTGGATATGATGATGAACATGAAGATGGATCAGATTAAGTCGGGGAATCTCCGCTACAAAGCGGATATGGCGATGGAATTCCTGGGCCAGACCGAATATGCTACCGTTTTCTATAAAGACGGCTATTATTATATGGATTCTAACGGGGAGAAGATTAAATATCCGATGGATTTGAATTCTATGATAGCATCGGTAGAGCAGACAACAGCGGCAGCCGATTTGGCTCCCTCTCTTATGAAGAGCCTTTCCGTCAGAGAAGAAGGAGAAAACAGGGTTTTAAGCTATGTGGCTGATCCGGCAAAGATGAATGCCTATGTTCAGGATGCTTTAAAGCCGCTTCTGGGCAGCATGGATGTAGGAATGATTATCAGGGAAGTAAAGGGAGAGTATGTTATAAATAAAGATGATTACTATACGAGTATGAACATGTATATGGTTATGGATATGAGTTCCTACGGCGAGACATTGAGAATCATCATGCTGCTTGAGGGAAATTTCAATAATCCGGGTCAGCCGGTAAATCTGGAGCTTCCTTCCACAGACGGATATTCGGATCTGAGTACATATTATGGCACATCACGGGGCAGCAGCGGCGCAACAGGCCCTGCAGCAGAGATCTGGTAATTAAATTACTGAGAAGTTAAATAACAGATGAAGAGAAGATATGGCCGGGACTTTATGCCCCGAACCGTATCTTCTCTTTTTAAGTTACTGTTCATAGGGTTGCATAACCGGCCGGCTTTGCCCTATAATGAGAAAAAGAGCAGGGGGGGAATGGCAGTGCGGCGAACGGATGAAAGCGGAAAATTCCAAAAAAATCTACAGAAATCAGTGGCAAAAAGAATCATTCTCATGATTCTTATCAGCTCGCTTCTTTTCCTGGCCGGCCAATTTTCGGCCACTCTGGCAGCAAATGAGCTGAACGCTTCTAATCACCTGAAGAAGCTGGAGGAGGTTTTTCTTCGCTTTGACAGGCAGAACCGTGAGTTTCTGCTGAATGAAAATACAGTAAAAGCTGTGGAAGCGATAATTGAGGGGGAGGACGCCGGGGCGGCGGATGAATTCAAAAATTATTTCAGACGGTTTGACGAGAACTGTGATGTGCGCAATCAGGTAATCATTACGAATACAGAGGGAGAAGTTCTCTTTACTTCCTTTGGCGAGAATCAGCTCTCCTCTTATCTTGTAAATTATAATAATGCAGTCTGCTATAATGCCAGAAACTGCGGTGAGGGAGATATATACAGGGCAGTTTATTATGATCGGGGAAATTATGCAGATGCCCTGTTTATCAAGCCAATATTTGTGGAGGGGGAAATCACAGGGTATATAACCTTATTTTTATCCGGAAGCGGGTGGAACTTTTATTTGTCGGAAAGCAACTTTGACGGAGTGATTACCGATCTCAGACAAAATGTCATGTATATCAGCAAACCGGGTCTGGCAGACAGCAGTAATAAATTTTACGGAACCAGGCATGGGAGCTGGACCCATGGACAGGCCCGATACTGGGTCGTGTCGAAGGAACTGCCGGAATTTTCGGCAATCATTTATTCTCTGGTATATTATCCCGGAAACGAAACCGTATATATCGGTTTGAGCGCACTGTTTATAATGGGGGCTGCCTGGTATGGGATAGCCAGGTGGATGGCGAAATCCATGGCAGAAAATAATGCGGCATCGATTGAAAGGCTGGTCAGTGAAATCAGAATTATCCGTAAAGGAGACTATGATCATCGGATTCAGATGAATACGGACGATGAGTTCACCGAGGTAGGATATCAGGTGAATCACATGCTGGACAGTATCCAGGCGTTGAATGACAGGAATACAGAGCTTTTGAAGCTGAACAGCCGGATTGAAATGGATCAGCTTACAGCGCAGATGAATCCCCATTTTCTTTATAATACACTCGAAATAATAAGGAACCTGGTAGTCTTTGATGCGGATAAGGCTGAGGAATTGATAGTAAAATTAACGGAAGTGCTCCGTTACAGCATTGATACCTCGAAAAAGGAGGTTACGTTAGAGGAAGATATGCGTTTTATGTACTGTTATCTTGACATCCAAAATTGTCGTTTTGGAAGCAGGTTCAGCTTTGGGGTCAATTTCGAACCGGAGTGTATGAACTGCATTGTACCAAAACTTTTGCTGCAGCCGCTCATCGAAAACAGCATCAAGTATGGATTCAGGAAGAAGATGGAACTTAATATAAAGATTAGCGGTCATGTGGAGGACAATGTTCTGCTCATCAGCGTCCTGGATGACGGCCTTGGAATGGAGGAGGAAAAAGCCGAGGAATTAAGGAAACAGCTTAGAGCGCACGATAACAGCTCGCCGTCCATCGGACTCAGGAACCTGTCGCGCCGTCTCTACCTGAGATATGGCGATGGAAGCGGACTTCAGATCCGGAACAGGGAGGGCGCAGGTTTTGAAGTAGTGGCTCGGATAGAGCAGAGGAAAGGAGAGTGACACATGTACCGAGTGGTTATTGCGGAAGATGAGGACATCATAAGAAAAGGTCTCGTCTATTCCATTCCCTGGGCTGATATGGGGTGTACGGTGGTGGGGGAGGCCGCAAACGGCGTCGAGGGAGTAGCGCTGATACAGCGGCTGGAGCCGGATATTGTTGTGGCAGATATCAATATGCCGATTCTGGACGGGCTGGGAATGATTCGGCAGACATATGAACAATATGATTATTCTGCTATTATATTATCCGGATACTCGAATTTTGAATATGCGAGAACTGCCATACGCTATGGGGTGACAGGATATCTTTTAAAACCATTGAAAAGGGAAGATTTGGCCGAGGCAATAAGAGATGCAAAGGAAAAATGCATGCAGAGGCGTTCCTGGATGAGCCATAAGAAGGAAAAGGAAGAGTGGAAAAATATACAGCTGATTCCCAAAGAAGGAACCAGCAGTGAGGATGATGCGGTGGTGAAAGAGATGCTTGCGTTTATCAGACAGCATTATCGTGAGAAATTGGTATTGCAGGATGTTGTTGATGCCTTAAACTATAGTGAAACTTTTTTGAACAAGAAGTTTAAAAAGCAGATGGGAACCACATTTATTGAATACCTGAATCGTTTTCGGATTCAGAAAGCATTAGAATTGCTCAGAGAAGGCAGAACGGCAGTCCAGGATGTGTCCTGGCAGTGCGGGATTGGCGATTACAAATATTTTAATATGGTATTCAAGAAGTATATTGGGTGCAGCCCGAAGGAATATGTGGGAAAAATCAAACAGCAGGAGAAATGAAACGGTTTGTAATATAGAAACAGCGGCTGATCCATGCAGCAGGAAGATGATAATTCCTGCTGCATTTTATTGATGACGGTGACCTGTGCGGGGAGCGTGCAGGTTAACGAGGACGAAACGTTAACTTGTGTTTGGTATTTTTCCCTTTTGAGCGGTATTTTAGGTAGAATTGATTGGACTAATTGTATAATATTATTAATATAAAAGAAGATATTATATACAAAATACCTAAAAATGGGCGGTGGTGTACGTGAGTGTAACTATTACGATTCAAAATGCAGTAAAAAGGTACGGTAATGTGACGGTCATACCGGATTTATCAGTAACAATTCGAAACGGGGAATTATTTACCCTTTTGGGACCGTCCGGATGCGGCAAGACAACTCTGCTGCGGATGATAGCCGGTTTTAACACGATAGAGGGAGGGAGCTTTAAGTTTAACAACCGGTTAATCAACGATATGGAGCCGGGAAAACGCGGCATAGGAATGGTATTTCAGAATTATGCGATATTTCCTAATATGACGGTGCGAAAGAATGTTGAGTTTGGGTTAAAGTATAAGGACATGCCGAAAGAACAGATGAGGAAACAGGCACAGAAGTTCCTGGAACTTGTTCATGTAGATCAGTATGCAGACAGAATGCCGGAACGGCTGTCCGGAGGGCAGCAGCAGAGAGTGGCGCTGGCCAGAGCGCTTGTGATTCAGCCGGATGTACTTTTAATGGATGAGCCGCTGTCGAATCTGGATGCAAAGCTTCGCGTCGAAATGAGGACCGTGATTAAGAATATCCAGAAAGAGGTTGGCATTACAACGGTTTATGTGACACATGATCAGGAGGAGGCAATGGCAATCTCCGACAGAATTGCAGTTATGAAGGACGGGGTGATCCGCCACTGCGGCGAGCCAAAAAACATATATCAAAGACCGGCCGATCTGTTTGTGGCAACTTTTATTGGAAAATCAAATCTTCTGAATGCTAAGCTGATGCAAAAAGGACGGGAGGCAGTGCTTGAGTTTCCGAATGGATACCGGATTTGTATGGACTCAGTACAGGATTCGGAAATCAGGGAACGGGATGTGACCTTATCCGTCAGACCGGAAGAATTGTTTGTGCACAAGTGTATAGAGGGGGAGAGGAAGGAAGGTATCAGCGCTAAGATCATGGACAGCGTATTTCTTGGTTCCAACACTCATTATTTCGTTGAGCTTGAGACAGGAGAAACAGCGGAAATCATTCAGGAGTCGGAGATTGATGAGATTATTCCACCGGGGAGACGGGTTTTACTCACCTTGAACAGCCGCAAAGCAAATATTTTTGACCCCGAGACGACGAAAAGCCTGATGAAGGGGATTAAAAACAGTACGGACATCCCCCGGGACGAGGCAGGACGGGAGGTGAGCGGATGAGCCATTCGAAAGTGCGCTGGGATTTCTGGAATATTATTTCCGGGGGATTAATGGTCCTGTTTCTTATATTCCTGGTTTATCCTATTGGCAGGCTTCTGAAGGAATCTGTATATACAGACGGGAAATTCACTATGGAAGCATTTCGGATGTTTTTCAGTAAGTCCTATTACTACGAATCCATATTCCACAGTGTGAAAATCGCGTTCTGTGTTATGGCGGCGAGCCTGCTTCTGGGTATCCCCTTTGCTTATTTCTATTCCTTTTTCAGGCTCGGCGGCCGGAAGCTCTTATTCGTCCTCTGCCTGCTTTGTACGATGTCGGCGCCATTTATCGGAGCTTATGCATGGATACTTTTAATGGGCAACTCCGGGCTGATTACCGGAATATTAAAATCATTTGGGATTAACGGTGTATCCATCTACGGGTTCGGAGGAATTGTGTTTGTGCAGACCCTGAAGCTCTTTCCGCTGGTTGTAATCTATATGAACGGAGCATTCAGGGATATCGACAACTCTCTGCTGGAGGCGGCCGAGAGCATGGGCTGCAAAGGTGTGGATCGGTTTAAGAGGGTGATTATGGCCCTGACGATGCCGACAATTCTGGCGGCAGCTCTGCTTGTATTTATGCGTTCCTTTGCCGATTTCGGAACTCCCGTGCTGATCGGACGGGGGTACAGCACCTTCCCTGTACTGATATACAATCAGTATTTGGGTGAAAACGGGACAAACTACCACTTTGCGGCTGCAATTAGCGTCATTGCGGTACTGGTGACCGCTGTAATATTCATTATCCAGAAGACAGCATCCAACCGGTTCAAATTCACGATTAATGCTCTCCATCCGGTGGAGCCGAAGAAGGCCACCGGCCTCGGTAACTTCCTGATGCATGCATACTGCTATCTCCTGGTTGGGATTTCGCTTCTGCCGCAGATATATATCGTTAATATGTCATTTAGAAACTATAAAAACAGTATTTTGAAACCGGGCTATTCCCTTATCAATTACCAGAAAGCGCTGGAGAAAATGCTGATGCGATCGGTCGGAAATACATTGATTGTCAGTGGGCTGACTCTCGCAGTGATTATCGTAATTGCCGTTTTGATTGCGTATCTGGTAGTGAGAAGAAACAACCTGTTCAACAATGCAATTGATACAATATCCATGATGCCGTATATCATGCCCGGAGCCGTAATCGGTATTGCCCTGGTGGTGGCATTTTCCAGAAAACCGTTTACGCTTACAGGAACCCTCTTCATAATGGTGATAGCGCTGGCCATACGGCGTATGCCTTTTACCAGCCGTTCGGCAACGGCAGCCATGATGAAAATCCCCGTTAATATTGAGGAGGCGGCATTGAGCCTGGGGGCCTCAAAACCGGCGGCATTTATTAAAATAACGGTTCCGATGATGTCCAGCGGGATTATCTCGGGAGCAGTTTTAAGCTTTGTATCCATAATTACTGAAATGTCATCGGGGGTGATTCTGTATAATAACAGAACGATTACGCTGACAATCAGCACCTACTCGGCAATTACCAGCGGAATCTATGGTGTGGCGGCTGTATTTGCAACCATAACAATGCTCCTGACCATTATCTGTCTGGTAGTCTATCTGCGTTTTACCAAGCTGGAAGACGTAAAAATGTAGCTGTCCGGCAGGAAACAAATTTAAAAAAGCAAAATAAAACATATAGAATGAAAGGGAGGATATTTATGAAGAAAAAAAGACTGATGGCGGCGGGTTTGTCTGCAGCAATGGTTTTATCCATGACTGCCTGTGGAGGAAAAGAAGCCCCGGCCGAGACAAAAAAAGAAGAGACGAAGACAGAAGCCGCGAAGGAACAGGCCGAGCAGGACAGCGGAGAAAGGCCCTATTATGTGAGGCCGGCATCAGAGGTAACCGGGAAAATCACGGTATATACAACGATGGAGGAAACTCAGCAGCAGGTACTTAATGATATATGGAAAAAATACTACCCTGACTGTGAACTTGAGATTCAGGCCGACTCAGTCGGAACCCTGGCAACCAGGATAAGGAGCGATGAATCGTGCGACGCTGATGTGGTAATCGGAGGGATGTTTGCCGCTGACGGCGACACCTATCACGACATACTTCAGCCGTATACGGGCGCATGTGATAAAGAACAGCTTTATCACGATGATGCAGGCTACTATAATTTTTATGATGTACAGGTGATGTGTCTCGTGGTTAACCCGGCATTGAGAGATGAACTTGGCATTGAAATTAACGGATATGAAGATTTACTGAACCCTGCCCTGAAGGGGAAGATTATTCTTGCTGCACCGGATTCCACGTCGTCGGGCTGGCGTCAGCTTCAGACAATCCTGGCTGTGATGGGAGATAAATTCGATGATGAAAAAGGGTGGGATTATATTAAGAAACTGATTCCGGCCAGCTTTTCCACTACATCGTCCAAAGATGTCTACAATCTGGTCAGCAACGGCGAGTATGTGGTCGGTCTTTCATATGAATCAAGTGTAGTGGCATTAATCAATGACGGCGCGCCGATCGAATGTGTCTATATGGAAGAAGGAAATACAGCTATGGCAGGCGGCGCGGCGATTGTCAAGAATGCCCCGAACCTTCCGGCTGCTCAGGCCATGATTGATCTTCTTACTTCGGCAGAATTCCAGGACGCCCGGGCAGAGGTATCGGCAGGACGCGGTTCTAACGGAAACTGTAATTTAAGCGGCCTTCCTGCGGAAGATACGCTTGGGATGAAGGAGCTTGATTTTGACTATCTGAAAGAACACAAAGACGAAATCATGAATCACTGGAATGAGCTGTATGCAGAGCTGAATTAAATGGAGATTTAACTGAGGTTGGGAGGACGCGTCCGGAACGGACCATGTCCGGTGTGGTGAGGGGGCGGGCTGAGTCTTCCGTCCCCGTGGGAAGTTGGTTGTGGAGGGGGAATCCGGCCGGAATGAATTGCTGCGGGGACCGTTTGCACTCTTTGGAGTGCGCATCAGTGCTAAGCTCGTGAGGGACCTCGCCAAGCACCGGCGGACTCCCATGTCCCCCTCCGCAATTGATTCCGCCTACTTCCCCGGGGCAGATTTTTGCCGGGGACGGAAGACTCAGGCGGAGATTCGTGCAACACCGAACATGGTCCGTTCCGGGCGCTGATTGTCTCCAACCTTAAATGAGGAGGACCCTGTCGCGGCCACTACATGTTTCCGGCAGGCCGATATCAAATCTTCAGCAATTCTTTAAAAAGGCGCATGGAAGGCATATCGTATTTCCCGTACACGGTAGCACTGAGTGGCCGCGACAAGGTCCGCCCCCGCACTTAACGCGTGAGACAATCAGCGGCCGCAGGCCAGCCGGATATCATTCTCTCCGGCTCCGCCCTGCGAAAACAAAACCACAGTATCTCCTTCTCCAGCCAGCGATGCCAAACCCCCGGGACGAAAGACTCATATACACATCCCACCACCCCGTCCGCTGGCCGTTCCGGCGGCGTCCTCACCTGCTTAACTAAATCTCCAATCAGGTCTTAGCAGCCTTCCTGTCTGAACTGTTACAAACAAGCGCAGCAGCCATTAATTCCCTGCTTCATCCTCCACCATCCGGTATCCAATCCCGATTTCCGTAAATATGTACTGTGGCTCAGCCGGGTTCTGTTCCAGCTTTCTTCTGATATGGGCCATGTTAACGCGAAGGATGCTGTTGTCATCATCTGCATAGGGTCCCCATATATTAGAAATAATGGCGTCATATGTCATAACACGGCCGGAGTTCTTGGCCAGGAGAGAGATAATTTTGAATTCGATCTGGGTCAGATGAATCTCCTTTTCCCCCAGAGTAACCAGATGCTTTTCGAAATCAATGGTCAAATCCCTGGCGTGAAACGGTCTTTTGTAAAGCGGCGAGTCCGTATTCAGCCGGTTGCTGTGGCGGAGCGCGGTGCGGATCCTGGCCAGCAGTTCGGAAGTCCCAATCGGCTTGGTCAGATAATCATCGGCGCCGAGATCCAGCGCTTTCACCTTCTCCTGCTCTTGTGTGCGGGCGGAGATAACGATAATCGGGATACTGGCCCAGGTGCGCACCTGCTTGATAATCTCCATTCCGTCCATATCAGGAAGGCCTAAATCGAGCAGAATCAAATCCGGGCACTGGGAAGTGATAATCGGAAGCGCTTCCTTTCCGGAATGCGTTTCCGTGATTTTATAATCCTGCGCGGATAAAGAGGTAGAAATAAAATCACAGATGTTCTTTTCATCTTCTACCAGAAGAATCGATGTTTTATGAGTCAATTTTTGAGCCCTCCTTTGGCAATGTGAAATAAAATTCGGCGCCGTTGTTATGGTTGGCTGCCTTGATATCGCCGCCATGGGCGACTATAATTGTCTTACAGATGGAAAGACCGATGCCCATTCCCTTTCTTCCGTCATTGGATGTACTGGTGGTGGAAGAAGAACCGTCGAAGATAGTGCTTAACTTCTCCGGTGGAATTCCAATTCCATGATCCTGTACATGGAACGTGATATAATCATCGCCTGTATCCACGTAACATTCTACCGGCTCCGTGGTTTTTGAATGGACAAAGGCATTCTCCATCAGATTAATCAATACCTGTTCAATCAGAACGGCATCCATTGGAATCATCAGCACTTCATCGGGTACACAGACATTCACTCTGGCATCCGGCAGCCTCTTCTTGAGGCGGAGTACGGCTTCGGCCAGAACCTCCTCAACTGACTCCAGGGATTTATTTACTTTAGTGGTTTCATTATTTATACGTGTGACGGACAACAGGTTTTCCACCATGTTGAGGAGCCAGTTGGAATCCTCCAGAATATGTGAGACCAGATCACTTTTTTCGGTCTCCGTGAGATACTTGCCATTCTCCAGATAAACGGTACTCGAACCGATAATGCTGGTCAGAGGGGTCCGCAAATCATGTGATATGGCCCGGAGCAGGTTTGCTCTCATCTTCTCTTTCTCGGCCTCCATCAGGAGCTTCTCACGTTCGGAAAGAACCTTTGCCTGTTCCTTCATATTCGTAGTCAGGGCGCTTGTGGCGATGGAGATGGAAAACATGGCGATGAAGGTGATGGGATATCCGGTCAGTGTAAAGTCCAGCGCAAAATAAGGATATGTAAATAAAAAGTTGACACAGACAACGCCAAACAGCGAAGCGAAAAGCCCGTAAAAATATCCGCTCGTAAACCTGGCTGTTAAAAACAGCGCCAGAATATAACACAGGGCGATATTGGCGGTCGGATTATCCATAATATGAAAAAATATATAGGAGAGACAGGTAGCGACGGCAAGTAAGGCGCCGGTCACTATCCAGTCGTTAATCGTACCGTATTGTTTAAAAAGCGCATGTTGTTTTTTCATGTCGCCGTTATCCTGACTGCACATATAAAGAAATTCCTCCTGCCTGCAGTTGTTACTGCTCTGTTAACATTATACAATCATTCATGTCAAAAGAGCAACGATGAGACGTTAAAAAAGTGATAAAATTGCAAATGTGGGGATTTAACTGAGGCCCGGAGGACGCGTCCGGAACGGACCATGTCCGGTGTGGTGAGGAGGGCTGTCTGAGTCTTCCGTCCCCGTGGGAGGTTGGTCGTGGAGGGGGAATCCGGCCGGAATGAATTGCTGCGGGGACCGTTTGCACTCTTTGGCGTCCTCACCTGCTTAAGTAATGCGAACATTGCTTTTTTGCCCTCCTTGTGCTACACTCCAATTCAGTAGAATCTTATCAGATAGTACAGCTAGTGCTCCATCCGGCCTGTCACTGTAGTTACTGGCCGGATGGAGCACTGGAACTGTTGGGCATTATAACCCGCGCGGCGGGGAATTGTGGGGCCGGGAACAGTAAATGTTGTTTTCAGAAAGGAATAAAATGAAGAAATTAGGAAGAAATGATGCCTGCTGGTGCGGCAGCGGAAAAAAATATAAACATTGCCATGAGGCCCTCGATGAACGTCTTATGGCGGAGTCGGATAAAGGTCACATTGTACCGACACGCGATCTTTTGAAGACTCCGGAGCAGATAGAAAAAATCAGGGAGAGCTGCGCCGTCAATATCGCGGTGCTCGATTATGTTGCGGAACATATCGGGGCGGGGATAACAACGGAAGAGATAGATAAATGGGTGTATGATGAGACGGTAAAGCGGGGCGGGATCCCGGCGCCTCTGGGATATGAAGGATTTCCGAAGAGTGTCTGCACCTCTATTAATGAGCAGGTCTGCCATGGAATACCATCAGAGGATATTGTGCTGAAAGACGGCGATATTATTAATGTGGACGTATCCACTATCTATAAAGGTTATTTTTCCGATTCGTCGAGAATGTTCTGCATCGGCAATGTCAGCCCTGAGAAACGCCGTCTGGTGGAGGTGGTGAAAGAGTGCGTTGAACTGGGACTTCGCGAGGTAAAACCATGGGGATTTCTCGGAGATATGTCACAGGCGGTAAACGATCATGCCGTTAAAAACGGCTACTCCGTTGTGCGGGAGATTGGGGGCCACGGTGTGGGAATCGAATTCCATGAAGAGCCGTGGGTCGGATATACGGGGACACGTGGGACGGATATGATGTTGGTTCCCGGAATGATTTTTACAATCGAACCGATGGTGAATATGGGAACCAATGAGATTTATGTAGACGACACCGATAACTGGAGTGTTTACACGGCCGACGGCAAGCCTTCGGCACAGTGGGAGATTATGGTGTTGGTGACGGATGACGGGTATGAGGTCCTGGCGTATTAGGATTTAGATCCGGCTTTGGAGGGGCAAAAGATGAATGCGATAGAAAATATTGTAAAGATGGTTACCGAACTTAAGAAGGAACTGGAGGAAATGCCTGAAACTAAAGAGGCAAAGCCGGTCAGCCGTGAAGAATTCACACTGCTTTTGAGCGGTATTTCCACATGCAGAAAGGCCCCCGGCATTCCGGTGCATATGGGATATGAAGAGCTGTACCATTGTGCGGACGCCGATGAGGAGGCTAAAACCAGGGAACATTTACAGAGGATATACGGCATCCATAACGAGGAGGCATTTCAGTCCGCCTGCCACAGTGAGTATTCCGGGAGCAGACAGTATGAGCAGTTCATGACATTCTGGTGCGGCGCTCCGATGTTTGACATAAATGAACTGAATGGGGCCGGAAGAAAGGGATTTGAGGAATGCATCAGCCTCTCAAGACATTTTTATCCTATCCTGAAGGAAAAGGGATATTATGCCTGGGATATCAATGAAAAGATTGGACTGCTGAGAAAAGCTGCGGCCTGTGGGATTGTGTCGGAGGAACGGTTTTGGGAACTGACGGATCCATGGGTCAGGCAGGCCCAGGTGTTTTATCATTCCTGGCAGGAATACGCAATCAGCTGTCTTTGCGGAGCCGTATATTTTATGAGTCATCATGGAACTGTGGATGAAAGCTTTTATAATCTGAATTATAATCTGGTACGCCACTTGTTTGAGGACGGAGGGGCGTGGAGGAGAAACGCATGGTACAGGCCGCAGGAACGTGAATGGGCCGATATTTTCGGGGCTAATCCGGGCTGCATCATTACAAAAAGGGCGATGGAGACGGAAACGATTGGTTACATGTACCGGGATGAGCCGGCAAAAGGATTTCCAGACTGCGGCTGGCGTTTTTTTGTGGGCGATGAGCCGGATGAGTATGTAAATCAGGCTGAAAATAATACGATCATCAGTTTTAACACGGTCTGCAATCTGGATCCGACCATCCTGGCCTATTTCTATGCGGATGCCGGGCGCAAATTCGGCAGAACGGAGGACGGCTGGGAAGAAGAATTTTAGGAAAGAAGAATTTTAGGAAAAAAGAATTTTAGGAAAGAAGAAGGATGGGTAAATAAAGCAGGAGCCTTACCGGCGCCGCAGAATCAGATGATTCACGGCGAAAGTAAGACTCCTGCTTTTTCTGAAAACGGAAAGGGGGAAGTAGAAAAGTTTTCAGAAATCTATATAAAGGTAAATTATTGTTAGTCGAGCCCAATGACCTTTTGCGCGCTTTCTATATGTCATTGGCCTCATTGATTTATGTAACTATCATACTGGAAAATTGTGTCTAATGTTTGACCAATATATAAAAATAGTCTAAAAGAGATATTAAAATTAAAAGAGGGGCCGGTTCATGATTTTAAAAGCCGCCATAAAGTAGTCCGGCTAATCCCCAGTCTTTTTGCCGCAGCGCTCTGGTTCCCGCCGGTTTCCTCCAAAACAGCGTGAATAATATCCTGGTTAATTTCGTCCAGCGTGCGGTTCAGGTTAAAGGACTGCACCGGATTCTGAATACCGGAATGAGGCAGAAGGGCAGCGGAGGTGTGTTCCTGCTCCAGGGCATGGGCCACCGTGCTTTCCAGAATATAAGGCGTGGTGGTAACTGCCGTCAGTTCACTGAGAATCCGTTTAAACTGAGTATAATTATAAGGCCATTCATAATTAACAAGAAGCTCCATGGCCCCGGATTCCAGCCCCAGAATTTCTTTGGCCAGGCTGATATTCAGAGAACTGAGGGAAAGGTTAGCCAGTACCGGAATTTCCTCCCTGCGCTCCCGCAGCGGCGGCAGATGGATGGTCAGGCAGGACAGCATGTTGACATAGTCCATGCACCGTTTTGGAATTACTCCGTCCTTACCGCATACACAGGAGAAGAGAAGACGGTTGCGGCGGGCCAGGTTCATATCGACAATCAGGGAAAGAAGCTGTTTGTGCCGTTCCTCCGGAAGGGTATCCACATTTTTCAGGTAAATCGTATTATTATTATCATTAAACGGAGAATTGTAGTGGTTTGTAAGGAATGTCCAGCTTTTGTCATTCATCATGGTGAAATCGATGACGACCATGGGATTGTGGTGCAGCGGACTCTGCGTATAGACAGCCCCTGCAACCCTCTCCTTTCCGGTGCCGGCCTCACCGATGATCATAATCGGAAAATCCGTCTGAGTCATCTGTTCGACGGTGGCCTGTAAACCGCCGATGGCACCGGTTACATTATAAAAACTGTTGTAGAACGTATTTTCCACATCTTTTTTGCTCAGATACTGTACGCCGTATTTGCTGGTCGCGAAAGGAACCTTGCTTGAAGAAAAATAGAAAACCACGTAGTTTTGCCCGTAAAACGGGATCAGACGGCTGGTGATGGAATACAGGACTCCCCCGATATTTTTAAAGGAACGGTGGGTATCGGCCGCCAGTGCAGCAGAAACCTCCCGCTTCAGTACATCGATTATGAGAGGCTCGGACCCGGATTCCAGGGTCGAGAAAAAGACTTCCTCTTTATCGCTGAATACGACTGTTTCGTGACTGTCCTTAAGAATCACATTCTGGAGAAATTTATTCTCTTCACGTAAAAGGGAATGGCTGCGGCATAGTTTGACTGCCTGATCAAAGGCGTTTCCAATGCTCTCGTTGCCGGAGGTAATCAGAATCGCATTCAGTCCCAGTTTTTTTGCCGTCGTATTGGCGATCATGTCGCATAGCACCATCCGGTAGCCCTTTTTCTTGAGGGTTAAAAGAATATCCTGTACCTCGTCCGCACTGTGGATTGTATAGATCTCCACCTTATATTGAAGAAGATCGCAGAGCAGCTGGGCGCTGCTTGTGATTCCGGGGAAACCGACGATGGCATAGCGGGAGGAAAAATTCTCAGCCATCTTGATGGCGCGCAGAATGTCGTAGACGGAAAGCGCAATCTCAATTACAGGAAGCGGGGTGATGGCTCCGATTAATTCAGCCGTGCCGCCCCGCGATATAATGATATCGAAGTCTTCATGGAAATTCTTCCGGGCGATCTCTGCGCCTTTATGGAGATCCCCGACAAATACGCTCAAATCAATATCGTCGCGATCCTTTGCAAGTTTCAGCATAATGGATTTCATCCCCTCGTAAGGCGCTATGCCGAGAATTCTGATTTTTCCCTGATTCATAGAGTTCCCCTTTCTTAACATAAACGTGTTTCATTATGAAACGATTGTAACATAAAACAACAAAATAATAAATATAAAATCAAAAGTGTTTCAAATATAAACAGCAAAACGGGTAAAAAAGGTTGAGCAAAAATAATATTCTTAGTAAAATAAAACAAATCAAAGGAAATGAAACAATAAACGACAGAAAGTCAGAAAATACATCAATAAATTATAAGAAGCTATTGTTTAAAAATGAAACAATGTGGCTTTGGTCGGGAAAGGAAACAATATGGTGAAATTACTGATCATTGCAGATGATTTCACGGGCGCACTTGATACAGGAGTACAGTTTGCGGCAGGTGGAGCAGAGACAAGAGTTGTTACTAATACGGATTACGATTTTGACAGCGTGGATGAGAATGTGCAGGTTCTGGTTCTGGACGCAGAGACAAGGCACCTGAGTCGGGATGAAGCTTACAGAGTTGTTTTCCACATTACAAAAAAAGCATTTGAGAGCGGGATTCCATTTATATACAAGAAAACAGATTCTGCACTCAGGGGAAATATCGGAAGTGAACTGAAAGCAGTTCTTGATGCCGCTTCGCGGACCTCCCTCCATTTTCTTCCGGCATTTCCAAAGATGAACCGGATTACCAGGAATGGAATCCACTATATTGACGGCGTTCCGGTTCATGAGAGTGTATTTGGCAAAGACCCGTTTGAGCCGGTTGCCGATTCATATATCCCGGAGATACTGAAGGGGGATGTGCCGGTGACGGTGGTCCGCAATATGAAGGACTGGAAGAGGGCGCCGGGAATCATGGTTTACGATGCCTCAACGGATCAGGAGCTTATGGAGTTTGGAAAGTTCCTGATGAAAAAAGGTGAACTGACCGTTATGGCAGGCTGCGCCGGTTTTGCCGGAGTTTTACCATCTTTGCTGGGACTGGAAGGCGAAATGCCGAGACAGGTGGCTCTGGGCGAAAAATTCCTTGTAGCCTGCGGGAGTGTCAATCCGATAACGGTCAGGCAACTCGATTATGCACAACGTCAGGGATTTACAAGAATCAGGATGGCTCCGCACCAGAAGTTCGACACCGGATACTACCGGACGCCGGAGGGGGAAAAAACCCTGAAAGACTGGAAAGAGCTGTGCAGCCGCAGCAACCGTGCCATCATTGATACAAATGATTTGCCGGGCCGGAGCGATACATTTGATTATGCGTGCAGGCAGGGGATCACGATGGAGGAATTGAGAGTCAGAATTTCTTCCACCCTCGGATATGTGGTGAGAGAGCTGATAGGGGAGGAACCCGACAGCACGCTGTTAATTACCGGAGGCGACTGCCTGACCGGATTCATGGCTCATATCGGCCGTGATGAAATTGCACCGGTCTGTGAGATGGCGCCGGGAACCGTCCTCTCAGAAATCGATATCGGGAACAGGACATTTGCGGTAATAACCAAATCGGGAGGTTTCGGAAGCGAAACCCTGATGGTGGATTTGGCTGAGAAGATAACAGGCTGCAAAGAAGATAAGAGACTGGAAAAGAAAGAGGAGAATAAGTATGTTAACACAGTATACGCTTAAAATGCCGCACGCAGTGTACAGCGGAAAAGATGCTCTTGATAAACTGACGCAGATTATTGGAACCGGCGTCAAAAAAACCGCTGTTTTTACCGACCGGGGAATTATCGGAGCAGGGCTTTTGGAGCTGCCTCTTTCAAAGATTAAAGAATCCGGCTGCGAATATGTGATTTTCGATGATCTGGCGGCGGAACCCACCTATGAGCAGGCGCAGAAGGCAGTTGATGCATTTAAGGAATCGGGAGCAGATTTTATTGTGGCCGTAGGCGGCGGGAGCGTTATTGATACCGCCAAGCTGGCATCCGTATTGGCAACCGATGAGTACGGGGTAAAGGAACTTCTGGATAATCCCCAAATGGCGAAAAAATGCGTTAAAACACTGATGATTCCGACGACTGCAGGTACGGGTGCCGAAGCGACTCCCAATGCAATCGTCGCCGTACCGGAGAAAGAATTAAAGGTCGGCATTGTGAATGATAATATGATTGCGGATTATGTCATTCTGGACGCTGTCATAATTAAGGAGCTTCCGAGAAAAATTGCGGCATCCACCGGTGTGGACGCCCTGTGCCACGCGGTTGAGTGCTTTACCTCAAATAAAAAGAACCCGTTCAGTGATATTTTTGCTCTGCAGGCATTCGAAATGATTATGAAAAATATAGAAAAAGCCTGCGACGACCCGGAAGCGCTTAAAGAGAAGAACAATATGCTGGTTGCCTCCTTCTACGCAGGGGCTGCAATCACCGCGTCGGGTACCACAGCGGTACACGCGCTGTCCTATCCTTTGGGGGGCAGGTACCATATCCCGCATGGCGTGTCCAATGCGATTCTCCTGGCTCCTGTTATGAGATTCAACGAACCGGTGTGCCGGGGCCTCTTTGCAGAAGCTTACGACCGGCTGGCCGCCGGGGAGAGCTTCGCAACGGAGGCAAAGAGTGAGGAAGAAAAATCGGCGTGGGTTGTAAACCGGATGGAAGAGATTGTAGAGCATTTGAATATTCCCAAAAGCCTGAAAGAATTCGGCATCGGCAGCGAGGATCTGGATGAACTTGTGGAAGCCGGAATGGGCGTGCAGAGACTCCTCGTCAATAACATGAGAACTGTGACGGCCGAAGACGCAAAAAAAATATATCTTGAAATAATTTAATTAGCCGAATGAACTGTGGCAAAGCTTCAAAATCAGGAGGAACCAGGTAATGAAAAAAGTAGAAATTAAAGGAATTATCCCGCCAATCGTAACACCGATGAATGAAGATGAATCCGTCAATGAGAAAGAACTCCGCAACCAGGTGAACCGGCAGATCAAAGGCGGTATACACGGACTTTTCCCATTTGGCACCAATGGTGAGGGATACATATTAAACGAGAAAGAAAAAGAAGAAGTTTTAAGTATTGTTATTGATGAGACAAAAGGCCGCGTGCCGGTTTACGCAGGGACAGGATGTATCAGTACAAAGGATACCATCCGGCAGTCTCAGATGGCAGAATCCTTGGGAGCCGATGTTCTTTCCATCATCACCCCGTCCTTTGCCGCGGCATCCCAGAATGAGTTGTACGACCACTATAAGGCAGTGGCGGAGGCAGTGGATATGCCAATTGTTCTATATAACATTCCGGCCAGAACAGGCAACGCCCTTGCGCCGGCAACCGTTGCAAAATTAAGCAAAATTCCAAATATTGTAGGAGCGAAAGACAGCTCCGGGAACTTTGACAATATGCTTCAGTATATCGAACAGACCAGGGACAGCAAAGACTTTGCGGTGCTTTCCGGCAACGATTCCCTGATTCTCTGGAACCTTTTGGCAGGGGGGACCGGAGGTATTGCGGGCTGCGCCAACGTGTTCCCTGAGGTGATGGCCTCCATCTACAATTATTTTGCGGCAGGCGACCTGGAGAATGCAAGAAAAGCCCAGGACAGTATCCGTTCCTTCCGGGGCTGCTTTAAATACGGCAATCCGAACACCATCGTGAAGACGGCTGTTAACCTGCTTGGCTACCCGGTCGGAAAGTGCCGTGCGCCGTTTAACCAGGTACCGGAGGAAGGAATCGAGGCGCTCAAAAAAGTGCTTGCCGAGAATCACGAAAAGGGCATGTGCTGATTGACAGTTCGGAAAACACGAATAAAAGAAAGGCAGAATATGGCTGAGAAATTAATTCTTGGAATCACGATGGGAGATCCGGCCAGCATCGGCCCGGAGATTACCGTAAAAGCCCTGGCAAAGAAAGAAATTTATGACGAGTGCCGCCCGCTGGTAATCGGCGATGCAGCAGTAATGGAGGAGGCTGCTAAGATTGTTGGAAGAGAGGATATCAAAATCCGCGCAGTCCAATCGGTCGGTGAGGCAAAGTACGAGTATGGTACCATCGATGTTTACGATATGAAGCTGATGGATTTGAACACGCTGGAGCGCGGAAAAGTATCGGCAGCCGCCGGTGAAGCGGCGTTTGGGTATGTAAAGAAGGTGATTGAACTGGCCATGGCCGGCGAGATAGACGGGACGGTCACAAACGCGTTTAACAAAGAGGCGGTAAACCTGGCCGGACACCATTATTCCGGACACACCGAAATCTATGCGGATTTTACCGGAACAAAGAAATACACGATGATGCTGGCCCATGAAAACTTAAGGGTCGTTCACGTATCCACCCATGTGGCGCTGAGAGAGGCATGCGACAGGGTAAAAAAAGACAGGGTGCTGGAGGTTATCAGGATTGCCCATCAGGCATGTAAAGACCTGGGAATTGAAAACCCGAAGGTGGGAGTTGCGGGACTCAACCCCCACAGCGGTGAAAACGGACTGTTTGGCCGCGAGGAAATAGAAGAAATCATACCGGCAATCGGCGAGGCCGTAAAAGAGGGAATCAACGCAGAAGGCCCGGTGCCGCCGGACACCGTCTTTTCCAAAGCGAGGGGCGGCTGGTATGATATCGTAGTGGCTATGTACCACGACCAGGGACACATCCCGCTTAAGGTTGTTGGTTTTGTTTATAACAAGAATGAGAAGAAATGGGATGCAGTTGCAGGAGTTAACATAACTTTGGGACTTCCGATTGTGAGGTCATCTGTAGACCATGGAACAGCCTTTGACCAGGCAGGGCTCGGCATAGCAAATGAATTAAGTCTGATGAACGCCATTGATTACGGCGTAAAATTAGCTAAAAGCAACAAAGTAAAAAAAGGAGAATAGTGGAGGAAAAACTATGAAGAAAAGTATGAAAAAACTCGTTTCCGTAGCTTTGGCAGCTACAATGGTATTGGGACTTGCAGGATGTAATGACGGCAGCAGCCAGACGGCAGCGACAACGGCGCCGGCAGCGGAGGCCGCAGGTACAGAGGCAGCCGGGGCAGAAAGCGGGGCGGACGGAGCACAAGATAAGGCAGAAGCGGCCAATGCAGGCCTGAACGCAAATATTTTATTCGCAACACACGAAGTCGGAACAAGTAATTATAACCTGTCGGCAGAGCTTGCGAAGCTGTGGGAGGAAAATGGAATCGGAACAGTGGACGTTCAGCCAATCTCCCCTGGCGGAATGGGCGCTCCTTACCTGTTCGAGCAGGGCAAGACAGATGTCTCCTTTATCAACGGCGCTCCTGCAAAATGGGCATTTGAAGAGGGCACCCTCGGCAAACCTCCTGTAAAAGGATATTCAGCCATGATTGGCGGACTTACCAACGTATCGGCCGTAAACTTTATGACAAAAGCATTCATGGATAAATACAATGTACAGACCGTGGAAGAAGCAATCAGACAGAAACTTCCAATCCGAATCGGCTGCAGCCCGGTAGGCTCCATGGATAACGAAGTGGTTCAGATTTTACTCGGATACCTGGGAGTGACGGAAGATGATATCAAATCCTGGGGCGGCGATGTAGTGCACGGCGGCGGTTCCGACCTCTCCGCTATGGTAAAAGACGGAAAGCTGGATTTCATGCTTGACCATACATCCGTCAACTCCTCCACGATGACAGAAATCGCAATGACGTGTGACGTGCATTTCAACCAGTGGGAAGAGGATACGCTTGATTACTTTGTAAACGAAAAAGGTTTCCAGAGAATCACAATCCCGGCCAACTCCTGGAAGGGACAGACGGAGGAAATCATCAATGCCGGTACGCCTGACTGCTTATTTGTAAGGGATGAACTGGACGAAGACGTTGTTTACTGGATGACAAAATCCATGTGTGAGAACAGAGATTACCTTGTATCAGTACTTGCATCCATTGAGCCGTTTGACCCTGCCACATGCTGGGAGCCGGAGAAAGTCGGCGGTCTTGCACTCCATCCGGGCGCAGAAAAATACTTTAAAGAAGCAGGTTACATGAAATAATCAGGATTTAAAGTCCGGGGGGCTGTTACCGGCTCCCCTCTTTTAAGAGATATTGGAGGAATGAATTATGAGTGAAGCGAATGCCCTGAACCAGGATCAAAAGCCAGTTAGCAAATTCGCAAGCCTTCCAAAGTGGAGATATGCTTCGTTAGTTATACTTTCCGTAATGTTGATTGCTTTCCAGCTCTATATTGCGCTGGTGAGGCCGCTTGATAAATGGATTCAGGTGCCGGTGCATCTCTGTCTGGCTCTGGCAATCGCTTTTATTCACAAACCCGTTGCGGATAAGTGCAAAACTACAGTAACAAAAGCGCTCGGCTGGGCCTATGATATTTTCATGCTGGCAGGTGTTGCCTACTGTGCGTACTATTTTATTTCTAATTTAAGTTATCTGCAGAACCGTATCTATAACGTGGACAGCATGACGACTGCCGACCTGCTCTGTGCATACTGGCTGCTGATTATCGTCATGGAAGCGGTAAGAAGGTTTATGGGTATGAACCTGTTTATCTTTATCTGTGTATTTATTGCGTATGCATTTTTAGGACAGAAAATCAGCGGCATCTTTAAATTCCGCGGTATGTCATGGCAGAGCTTCGGCGAGGTTATGGTCATGGATCCGAACGGTATCCTTGGCTCGCCGCTGTCGTCTTCTGTTAATACCCTGTTCTATTTCCTGCTGTTCGGCGCATTCTTTTCGGTGTGCGGCGGCGGCCAGGTCCTGATCGATTTAGGCATGAAACTCAGCGACAAGACGGCCGGAGGCCCGGCAAAGGCATCGGTAGTGTCTTCCGGACTGATGGGCATGATTTCCGGCTCAGCCGTTGCAAACGTAACGAGTACGGGTGTCATGACCATCCCGCTGATGAAGAAATCGGGATATGAGCCTCACCAGGCAGGAGCAATCGAGGCGGTGGCTTCCACCGGCGGTCAGATTATGCCTCCTATCATGGGTGTGGGAGCGTTCATCATGGCGGAAATGATAGGCATCAGTTATACAAGAATCGCCATGGCGGCCATCATTCCGGCTCTGGCATACTACGGTTCCGTATTCCTGCTGGTTCATTTCCTCGCAAAGAAGAAAAAAATGAATTCCCATGACGAGGCCGTTGTCTGCAAAACAGCCCCGATTATGCCGAGAATCTATCAGCTTGCGCCGATTATTGTTCTGGTAGTCATGATATTTATGGGAAGCTCTTTGACAAGGGCAGCTCTCGTAGGTTCGGCGCTTGCCATAATCGTAAGCTTTATTTCAAAAGATACCAGAATGAACGTAAGCCAGTTTATCGATGCGATGCTGGACGGAACAAAACAGGCATACGGAATTGCAATCCCGACCGCTGCCTGCGGTATCATGACGGGTATTGTGGTGCAGTCCGGCGTTGCCAACAAGCTGACAAAAATTATTGCGGCAACGGGAAGCTCCAGCCTTGCGCTGGCCCTGATTATCACAATGCTTGGATGTATGCTTCTCGGTATGGCTCTTCCGACGGTTGCGGCTTACCTGATCGCCAACATACTGTTCTGTTCCACACTGATTTCCCTGGGAATCGACCCGCTGCCTGCCAATATGTTTATCTTCTACTTCGGCGTTATCGCACAGATAACTCCTCCGGTATGCCTGGCGTCCTTTACTGCCGCCGGTATCGCAGGGGCAAGCTCGTGGAAGACCGGCTGGACGGCATTTGCCTATGCACTTGTATCCTTCCTGACCCCTTATGTCTTCGTGTTCCATCCGGCTCTTCTGCTGCAGGGAACCGTTACGGAGGTGGTGGTGAATACGGCGATTATGGCATACGGAATTATTTTCCTGGCAGGCGGTATAGCAGGTTATATGTTTGTACCGATAAAGAACGTAGTAGTCCGTGTTCTTCTGGCCTGCGTGGCAGTATTTATCATTATTCCTGAAAATATCACCACCCTGATCGGAATCCCGATGGGACTGGCCATTCTGGTATATTTCTACATTCAGGGTAAGAAGCACAAAGAGGCGAAAGCCTCTGCAAGCGCCGCAGCCTAGAGCGTGGTTGAAAATTAGGAGAAATACACAATGATAATTGACAAATTTGACAATATCCGTTTTTATAGCTGTATGCTCAATAATCTGGAGAACGGTCTGCAGGCCGTAGAGGCGCTGCGCAATCCGGAGGCCGGAAGATATGAGTTCGACGGCGGTTTCTTCCTGGTTCAAAAGGGAGAGACAAAGCCGATGTCTGAGGGGACATTTGAGGCTCATAGAAAATATGCAGATGTTCAGATTGTCCTGGAGGGCAGCGAAGAAATCGCCTGGGCGGATCTGGGAGATTTAAAAGAAGACGGGGAATATAACGGTGACAATGATAAGGCGGCCTACACAGGCGCTGAAGACAATGTGATGAGGATTACGGCGGGGATGTGCTATATTGCCTTTCCGCACGATGGGCACAAAGCGGTGCGCCATACGTACCGGCAGCAATCCTATACAAAGATAGTCATGAAACTTCCGGTTGTTAAATAAAAAAGGTACCGCATGGTATGGTGCGGCTGAGAAACGCTTATCGTTTCCGGCTGTGCCATATTTTTTTGAGTTTATCATTGTTAAAGCATAAATGACTTAAGTAACTATAGTAACTTTTGTAACTTTTGTAAATACAATTCTAGGATATTGACTGCTAATGTATTGGCTGGAAATAAATAATTTCATAATCATAACATATATTCAGGAAATGTTAAAGAAGACTGAAAATGATTGCAAATGATCCGATACTAGTGTATTTTAAGGTAACAGGCATGCCGTATGAAGTATATTTGAATGAGGAGGAAAAGTATTATGGGATTTGATGCAGCAACGTCAACGTTAACCCTGGATCTGCTTGCGACTACGGGATTTGGGTGTCTTATGGTTTTCCTGGGAAAAGCAATTGTACGAAGAGTAAAGCCGTTCCAGGACTGGGGGATACCGGCGCCCGTTGTCGGAGGACTTCTGGTTGCGCTTATTTTAAGCTACCTTAAAATTACGGGATTGTTTGCGGTTCAATGGACCTCTACACTCGGCAGCCATCTGATGAATCTGTTTTTTACCTGTGTGGGTTTTGGTTTCAGCAAAACCCTGCTGGAGCGCGGAAAAAAGTTCTGTGCCGGGATAGCCCTGTCGGTGCTTCTTCTCGTATTATTACAGGGCCTGCTCGGAATGTTTCTGGCCCAGATGCTCGGCCTGCATCCTCTGCTTGGAATCCAGATCGGCACAGGCGCTCTGGCGGGAGGCGTGGGAACTACATCTGCATTTGGTCCCGTATATGAAGGGATGGGCGCTGTGGGAGCGACGGAGATTGGAGTTTCGGCCGCAACAGTCGGCATGATTCTGGGAAGCCTCACGGGTGGACCGCTGGCCGTAATGCTGATTAAACGGTATAAATTAAAAGCGGATCCGCAGGACGGCGCGCTGCAGGCCGGAGGCAGTGAGGAGAAAACGGCGCTGGATACGGGAAAACTTTTAAGCACTATCTGTATGATAACGATTATCGCAGCCTGCGGCATCCCGATTTATATGCTCTTGAGCATGATACCATATATTGAAATGCCGTATTTTATCGGATGTCTTTTTGCCGGGGCGATTGCCAGAAATATTCTGGAGGCTTTCCATGTGGATATCCATCTGCCGGAGGTTGAGACGGTGGAGCATATTTCACTGGATATTTTCCTGGCAATTACCATTATGACCATGGATTTGAGCAGAATTACAAATGCGGTTGGCCCGATGCTGATTATTCTGTTTGTTGTGACCATTGCCACTCTCGTTTTCACTTATTTCATAGGATTCCGTATGTATCACGGCGACTATAATGCCGCCTGTATGTGTGCCGGGCTGATTGGTATGGGAATGGGATCCGGTTCCAATGCGGTGGCTAATGAGAGAGCTGTTATGGATAAGTACGGATATTCCCATATCGCCTGGATATTGTATCCTGCTTTTTCCGTTTTGTGTGTTGACATTTTTAATCCGTTGTTTATGTCGCTTGTACCTGGTTTTTTAGGACTGGGAGGCTGATTCGTTTCTGGTCAGGCAGGTGAATCTGAAGCCGGTGCGGCCGGCGGAAGGGCAATAGTTCCTCTTCCGGCCTCACGAAAACCCCGGATTTTGGGTTAAAGTGCATAAAAATAACAGTGCATTTTCGTCGATTATGTGCAAAAAGTCAAAAAGCCCTTGACATTTATTGTCAAGCTGGTATACTGAAAATAGTTAAATAAAAGAGGTTCCGGAATCGGGATTTCTATTTTTAAACGCAAATGTGTAAACGATTACACATTAATTCAATATAACGGTTTCAGCCCCTACCGAAGGAAAAATGGGAAGTGATTTCCGTGAAATACAAGGTTATTGCATTGATTTTATTTTCTGAAAGTACTTGCCTGTTTTCTTGTTTCAAAGTATAATTTGTTGTATAAAGTGTAATCGATTACACATAAACAGCAAATGGAATACGACAGGAAGACAGAGGGGATGAAGGAAATTATGATTACAATAGCAGATGTAGCGAGAGAGGCGGGAGTATCGGTTGCCACGGTCAGCAGGGTGCTGAACAAGAACGGTCCGGTATCGCCGGCAGCCCATGAAAAAGTGGCGCTGGCCATTGCAAAGCTGAATTACCAGCCGAATGTGTGGGGACGCAGGCTGAGAAGGAAAGAAAGCAAGATGCTTTTAATACTGGTTCCGACGATCAGCAACCCGTTCTACTCATCCATTGTAGCCGGAATTGAGGACGAGGCAAGACGGTGCCAGTTTGGCACGATGCTCTGTATCGTCAATGGAGATGAAGTAAGAGAGAGAGAGTTTATCGAGCTTTTATTCGACGGACAGGCGGACGGGGCGGTGATGCTCTGTGTTAATAAGGATAACAGGCATATAAAGGAGATTGCGGATAAAGTGCCGATTGTACAGTGCTGCGAATTTTTCAAGGATGCCGATATAGCGCATGTTTCTGTCGATAATTTTGCGGCGGCCGCACAGGTGGTGCGTTACCTTCACAGCCTGGGGCATAAAAAAATAGGATTTGTCGGGAGTGTGAACCAGTTTATCAGCAGTGAGGATCGCCGGAGGGGTTATGAGGCGGAGCTTGAGAAGCTGGGGCTGCCCATAAGAAAAGAATATATGGCATATGCAGACCGTGATTACAGCTTCCAGAGCGGTATCTCGGCGGCCAGGCAGTTACTGGACCGGCCGGACCGGCCGACGGCCATGTTCTGCATTTCAGACGTATTGGCCATGGGGGCCATCCGGGCGGCCGGAGGATTGGGAATCCGGGTGCCGGAAGAACTATCGGTAGTAGGGTTTGACGATGTCGAATATGCGACAATGATGAACCCGATGCTGACAACGGTGTCACAGCCGCTTTACCCACTGGGCAAGACCAGCGCCCGCATGCTGATAGATCAGATTGAGTCCGGAGAAGGAAAGGGGAAAATCTTCCTGGAACATAAGCTGGTAATTCGTGATTCGACGGCTCGGCTTGAGCCTTAGAATAAAGAAGGAGAAGTATCCAAAAAGCAAAAACAAGGAGGAAGCAACATGAAAAAAGTTTTGGCAGTAGTACTCGCATCAGCAATGGCAATGTCCCTTACCGCATGTTCCAGCCAGAAACCGGCGGAGACAGCAGCGGCATCCGTAGCAGAGACAAAGGCGGAGACGACAGAGGCGGCAGGGGAAGAGACAAAAGCTCCCGAAGCAGGAGAGGAAGTAACAGACTTAAAAGGCAAGATGATGGGTGTCGTTACACCGGCAGCCGACCATGGATTTACAGCAGAATCCATTCAGCACTGTGAGGCGGAAGTAAAGATGCTTGCAGAAAAATATGGATTTGAGTATAAATTCATGACAGCGGCAGAGTCCGGTGAGCAGAGCAACGCAGTAGAGACGATTTTAGGAATGAATCCGGATGTTATGGTTCTCTGGCCCGTAACGGGAGATGAGTTAAGAAGCTCCGCACAGCAGGTTCAGGACGCAGGCGTTCCGTTAATCATTTATGATCGTTTAATCGAAGGATTTGAGCCGACAAGCTGGATTATGGGCGACAACGATGCAATCGGTGAAGGCGCAGGCGAATATTTCAGCGAATACTTCAAAGATGAACTGGCAGCAGGCGAAGTTGGCCTTCTTGAGTTCAAAGGCGATTCTTCAACCGTACCGATGCAGCGTTCCAACGGCTTCTGGAAGACAGCTGACAGCAACTTTAAGAAAATCCAGGAATTCTCTACTGACTGGAGCCAGCAGAAAGCCATGGAGCAGATGGAAGACTTCTTAAACACAAAGAGCGTGGAAGAAATCGAATCCGTTCAGGCAATCTTTACACATGACGACGAAATCGTGTTTGGTATCGTAGAGGCCCTTAAGAACTACAACGGCCCTGCAAAATTAAACATTAAGCTCATCTCCGGCGTTTCCGCAGGCGAAGGCTTTATGAAATTATTCGAGGATTCCGGTCTGGAAGGCATTGACTTTATGACCTATACGTTCTCCCCATCCATGGTACGTGACGCAGTTGACCTTGGACTTGACGTACTGGAAGGAAAGACTCTGGAGCCAAGCTACCTGATCCCAACAGAGATGATTGATAAAAATAATTATAAAGAATACATGGAATCTGACTTATACAAGATTCGTTACAGCTTACAGTAATTTTAGAATGATAAGCCGGTCGGTTTCAAACCGGCCGGCTTATCTTCATGATACGGGGAGGTTTTGCTAATGAAATTGGAAATGCAGAAAATCAGTAAGGAATTTGGCCCTGTCCTGGCGCTCCAGAATGTGGATTTCCAGATGGGAGCCGGTGAGATTCACGGCCTGCTGGGAGAAAACGGAGCAGGCAAGACCACATTGATGAATATATTATCCGGTAATTTTCCTCCCACCTCCGGGAAAATTATAATTGACGGAAATGAAATTACAAATATGACTCCACAGAAGTCAATGGAAATGAAAATCCGATTCATTCACCAGGAACTTAACCTGTGTAATGATTTAAAGGTTTATGAAAACATGTTCCTGGGAGAAGAACTTACGAATAAAGCAGGGGTAATTGATAAGAAAACAGAGATTCAGAGGGCGCAGGAAGTACTGGACGGCATGAATGTAAAGATTGATGCCATGGCGCTGGTGTCTGATCTGGAAACGGCAAAAAAGCAGCTTGTGGAGATAGCAAAAGCGCTTTTATTCCAGTCTGAGCTGATTATTATGGATGAACCCACCACCGCGCTCAACAATCAGGAGATTGAAAACCTCTTTACCATAATGAGAAGGCTGAAGGGCCAGGGGGTAAGCTTTATCTATATTTCACACAAGATGCCTGAGATTTTCACAATTTGCGACAAATATACGGTTCTCAGGGACGGCAGGTTTATTGAGACCGGTTTTATAAAGGACATCAATGAACATCAGGCCACAGAGCTTCTGATTGGAAAGACATTTGTAAACGCCAACCTGAAGGAGCAGCAGGAGCCGTGCATGGGGGAAGAAATCCTGATGTCGGTAAAAGGGCTCACCGGAGAAACCTTTGAAAATGTATCGTTTGATCTGCACAGGGGCGAGGTGATTGCGATTACCGGCCTGCAGGGGGCGGGAAGCGGGGAGCTGGCGACTGCTCTGTTCGGGGCCACGCCTTCAAAAAGCGGTACGGTCGAGACAAGGGGCGGCAGGCTGAATACGAAGAGTATCCTCAATGTAATGCGCCACCGCGTCGCGATGATTCCCTGCAACAGGAAGGAGAGAGGCATTCTCCCGGACCTGAGTATCAGGGATAATAACTCAATGGCATACTTTACGCTGCTGCACAAGAAGTTAATTATCGGAAATAAAGAAGAGAGCAGCCGTTTTGAGAAAAACAGAAGCAAGATGGAGATAAAAGTCGGAAGCGAAAAAGACCCAATCACATCACTGTCGGGCGGTAACCAGCAGAAAGTTATTGTTGGGCGCTGGTTGGAGACAGATGCCGACGTAATGATTATGGATAACCCGACCCAGGGAATCGACGTAGGCGCAAAATACGCTATTTACAAGCTGATTCTGGAGCTGGCGGCGCAGGGCAGGGGTGTTCTGGTTTTCAGTACGGAATTTCCGGAAATTTACCAGATTGCAGACAGGTGTATTGTAATGTACAAGGGTAAAATCAACGGCAGCCTGGAGCGTGAAGAATTAAATGAGGCGGGCGTCATGGCGCTTTCTACAGGAACAAAAACGGAGGTACAGGTATGAGTACGGCAAAGACTACGGACAAAGACTTTAAACAGATATGGTCAAACATAACGACAAATTACAGCCACTGGCTGAGCTTCATATTACTGATGATTGTGGCGGTCATCATCAACCCGTCATTTCTCTCGGTTACAAACCTGACGAACCAGTTTGTGCAGGGCGCGATTGTAGGTATCTGCGCGATGGGAATGAGCCTTGTCATTTCGGCCGGAATGATTGATCTTTCCGTCGGTTCCTCGGTGGCCCTGATATCGGGACTGGGAGTTTCTCTTCTGAACAAGACACACAGCATTACACTGTGCCTTTTATTCTGCCTGGGCTTCGGCCTGCTGCTCGGCCTGATCAACGGAATTTTTATCACCAAGGGAAATATCGCTCCGTTTATCGTAACGCTGGCGACCTTCTCCGCTTACCGTTCCATTATCACACAGCTTGGGCAGGGCGGTCCGTTTACTGTTGACAAGAGCATGTATGATGCGTTCCGATATGTGGCATCCGGCAAGATTTTCGGAATACCGCATCTGATGATTATCTTTATCCTGATTACGCTGCTGACCGGATTTATCATGGCTAAGACGAAATTCGGCCGTTATGTCTATGCGGTCGGTTCTAACCAGCAGGCGGCAAGGCTTACGGGTATCAAGGTAGGCAACGTTAAGACCATGATTTACTGTTACGCTGGTATTCTGTACGGTCTGGCCGCATTCCTTCTTGCAAGCCGTCTTACCTCAATCCAGGCGGCCAGCGCCGGAGACGGATATGAGATGGACGCCATCGCAGCCGTAGCCATCGGAGGAACCGCGATGGAGGGCGGACGCGGCAAAATTATAGGAACCTTCCTGGGCGTACTGATGCTCCGTATCATCCAGACAATCCTTGTTATGGCAAATGTACCGCCATTCTTAAACGGTCTTGTCAGAGGCCTCGTTATTATTGTAGCCGTGCTGGCACAGTCTAAGAAAAAACATAAATAAACAATTGTAATATACCTTTTAACCGAACGACAGAATACACAATTTAGGGGGAATTATCATGTTTAATATAGGCATTATCGGCTGCGGTAAGATTTCTCAGGTCAGGCACATCCCGGAATATGCGCAAAATCCGGATGCCAGGCTGGCCGGATTTTTCGATTTAAATAAGGAACGTGCCCAAGAGCTGGCAGTCCGGTATGGGGGAAAAGCGTTTGATTCCTATGAGGAACTTCTGGCCGACAGGGAAATCGACGCGGTAAGTGTCTGCGTGGCAAATAACGTCCATGCGGAAATTACGGTTGCGGCTCTGAAGGCGGGAAAGCACGTACTCTGTGAGAAGCCGATGGCGATGAATCTGAAGGAGTGCGAGGATATGGTCCGGGCTTCAAAGGAAACAGGGCGTTTTCTGATGATAGGCCACAACCAGCGGCTTGCAAAAGCCCATGCTGAGGCCAGAAAACTGATAGAAAGCGGACTGATTGGAGACATTATCACATTCAAGACAAATTTTGCCCATAGCGGTCCGGAGACCTGGAGCATTGACCCGGGAAGGAATGTCTGGTTTTTCGATAAGAAGAAAGCGGTCATGGGGGCCATGGCAGACCTTGGAATCCATAAAACCGATCTGATCCAGTATCTGACGGGTTCCAGAGTGGCGGAGGTAATTGGTTATCTGGGTACGCTGGATAAAAGAGATGCCTCGGGCAGTCTCATCGGAGTGGATGACAATGCCATCTGTATCTATAAGATGGAAAACGGATGCATCGGAACCATGACTGCAAGCTGGACCTGCTATGGAGCGGAAGACAACTCCACGATTCTCTACGGAACAAAAGGAGTGATGAAGATTTACAGTGACCCGGCCCATTCTATTGTAGTGGAGCTGAAGGGCGGAGAGAAAATCTGCTATGATCTGGATAAGATTCAGACGAATGACAATCAGACAAAGTCGGGAGTAATCGATCTGTTTATGGACTGTCTGGTCCATAATACGCCGCCGGAAATCAGCGGGGAGGAAGCTCTGGCAGCAATGAAAGCAGTCTTTGCCGCGGTAGAAAGCTCTGAGACAGGAAAGAGCGTGAAAATTTCTTAATGCAACGCAACAGTAGGTGTGTACTTTCGGAGTCTCCCCGGCACTCATCTTTACGGCTGATTTTCTGCCGGCCGCGCGCATATTTATTCAACGTACACACCGTGTACGCCTCATAAATATGTACACAACCGACAAAAAATCATCTCGCAAATCTGAGTACCAGGAGATTCCGAGAGTACACTGGTAAAACAGGAGGGAAAGAATGAAACTGGGACTTGTAAGCGCGATTCTGGATTGGATGTCCTTTGAAGAAATGATAGACACGATCAGCAGCCTGGGCTATGAATGCGTCGAGGCGGCCTGCTGGCCAAGCGGCAAGGCGGAACGCCGGTATGCGGGCGTCAGCCACATCGATGTCGATGAACTGAGCGAGGCAAAGGCCGAATATATCCTGAATTACTGCAAAGAAAAAAATGTGGAGATATCTTCTCTGGCGTTTTATCCGAATACAATGGACGGAGATTTGGAGAAAAGGAAGGCCAATATTGAACACCTTAAGAAGGTAATTGCGGCTTCACAAAAGCTGGGGATCGGCATGGTTACTACCTTTATCGGCCGTGATCATACAAAGAGCGTGGAAGAGAATCTGAAGCTTTTTGAGGAAATCTGGCCGGATATTATCCGCTTCGCGGAGGAACACCGGGTAAAAGTGGCAATCGAAAACTGTCCGATGCTTTTTGACGAGACACAGTGGCCGGGAGGGCAGAACCTGGCAACGACACCGAAAATCTGGCGCAGAATGTTCGAAATAATTCCGAGCGGCAATTTCGGCCTGAATTATGATCCCAGCCATTTTGTATGGCAGATGATGGATTATATCAAACCGATGTATGAGTTCAGGGACAGGATTTTCCATGTTCATTATAAAGACATCAAGCTTTATAAAGACAGGCTGGATGATGCGGGGACGATGGCCTACCCGCTGGAATACATGGCTCCAAAGCTTCCCGGACTGGGAGACGTGGACTGGGCGAAATATGTCAGCGCATTGACCGACATAGGGTACAATGGTTATACCTGTATCGAAGTGGAGGACAAAAGCTTTGAGGGAACACATGAAGATGTAATCAGGAGCCTGAAGCTCAGTGCAAGGTATATGAGACAGTTTGTGATTTAAAATGTCAGGCTAAAAGTGCCGTTGACTACCTACATCCCGGCTGAACTGTTACTTTAAAATTTACCGTGAAGGAACGGCAGGAGCCGCCCGGAGAGAACGTTCAACCTCTCTAAGGGCGGCTCCTGCCGTCTTATATTCAAATCCTATATGCGTTTCAGACTCTGCGCTGCGCAGTCGCAGAATTTATTAATAATGGGATTGTGGCTGTCCTTTAGGAATACGGCCATGATGGCAGTGACATTCTGCATTTCCCCCATGGAAAAATAGATGATGGGAGTTTCCGGCCGGATGCTGCTGATCGAGGAGCGGCACACAAAGGTCATACCGCGGTTGCTGCCGACCAGGCTCATGGCGGAAGCCAGGCTGGATACCTCAATCGTATTTTTAGGGGTGAAGTCATAGTGGCGGCAGACGGCATCCGCCGCGATCCTCATATTCTGCCACGGGTGCAGAATAATCAGTGTTTCATCCTGCAGGGTGGATAAATCGATGGGGATGGGGCTCGTAATATTGCCGCATTGCTCCGGAAAACGCCGCTGCATCCTTTTATCATATGCCGCTGCCAGTAAAATGGGATCGCTGCCGAGCATACGGCGGCGGAATAAATCTGACTCCGGGGCCAGATTCGTCAGCGCCAAATCGGCTGTCCTGTTTTCCACCCGCCGGATCAGCTCACGGTTATTATATTCATCTATCTGCAAATTGACGGAGGGATAGTTCTCAGCAAAGTGGGGAATGACTTTCGGTAAAACATAGGTGCCTAAAAATGGCAGGGTTGCAATAACAAGCTGATTGATCGTACCTGTTTTAATTGAGGCAAAATCCTTCTTCATGGCAGATTCCAGAGCCTGAAACCGTTCAATGTATTCTAAATATTTATGGCCGGCCGGAGTCAGGCCGAGCGGAATTGAATCGCGCTCAAACAATTCAACCCCCAATTCATCCTCCACTTTCCTGACAAAACGGCTCAGGGAAGGCTGAGAAACGTATAACTGCTGTGCGGCCCTGGAAAAACTGTGGCACTCGGCAATTGCCTTAATATATTTACACCGTCTTTGATCAATCAAGAAACTTTTCCTCCTCCCCATGCCTTTAAAAGTTTAACCGATAGTATCAATTGAAATTTAATTATTTAGTTTGTTTTATCATATTAAATTATATCAGAAGTGAAGGCAATTTGCAAAACATGGCTATACCTTTGCTGGTATAGTTTTATGACTCTTCAGGCATTGGACATAAAACGTTTTGAATTGTACAATATACCTAATAAAAGGCGCCTTTTTATGGAAAAATACGACACATTCTCTAACAAAAGGGGGATATAAATGAATACAAATCACGCAAGAGATCTGCGGAAAGTTCTTGAGGAAAATAAGTTTCTGACACTCCCGGGAGTTTATGACTGTCTGTCGGCCCGAATTGCGGAGGAGGCCGGATTCCCGGCGCTGTTCCTGTCGGGCGGGGCGCTTGCCTACAGCGCGCTTGGGCGGCCGGATCTCGGATTCCTGGGACTGGCGGAGTTTGGAAATGCAATTCAGCATATTGTGTCATCCTGCCGGGTACCGCTTCTGGCGGATGCGGACAATGGTTTTGGAAATGCAATCCAGGCCGCCAACACCGGAGCCATGTACGAACAATTGGGGGCCGCGGGCCTGCAGATTGACGATAAGGTGCTTCCTTCCACGCATCCCGCCAAAAATGAGATCGTGGGATGGGAGATGGTCGGACCAAAGATAGAGGCAGTACGTGATAACGTATCAGAAGACTTCGTTATCGTCTACCGCACCTGCGCCAATCTTTACGGCTACGGTATTGACGAATCCATCCGCCGGATTAACCTGGCAAAAGAACGCGGGGCAGACTACGCTTATGTGGATGGGATTAAATCAGTCGGGGAGCTTATAAAAGTCTCGGAAGAATCGAAAATTCCGCTGATGGTAAATATGAATGAAAAAGGATTTGTAGGAGGAAATGTAGCAATAGAGCAGATAAGGGAGATGAATTTTTCCATAGGACTGTTTCCGATTTCCTCCATGCTTGCAGCTTCCCAGGGAATGATTGAGGTGATGGAAGCTCTTGCATCCCAGGGGACGACACTTGGGGTAAGTGAAAAGATGACGAATCCGCCCACGCGGATCCACAGTATGATGGGGCAGTTTTCCCTGGTGGAGAAATATTCGCCCTATTACGACCGATAACTCTGATGACCATAATCCACTCATAAATCCATTCATTCTTGATAGCGGAGGTTTTAAAATGACATTGACAGATGTATTAAAGGATTTTGCCTATCTCAGCACACTGCTGCTGATTGGGTTTGAGCTTAGAAGGCGTATCAGAATTTTTCAGAAATATTTTATTCCGTCTGCGCTTATAGCGGGAACTATCGGTATGTTTCTTGGACCGAGCTGGCTTGGCACCGTATCGCCTGTTTACATTCCGTTCAGCGGCGGAATCGGCCAGTGGTCGGGAGCCCTTGTAATATTTGTCTGCGCCACCATGTTCCTCGGGCTGGAACTCAATAAGGTCGGACGGGACGGGATGGCAGCCACGTTTTTGGCCGGTTTCTGCCATCAGGCCCAAATGCTTTTGGGACTGGCTATTGCCGCGGTGTTCGGTCTGTTTATTGCCCTGCCCTATCAATTCGGCTACATGGGCGTCTGGGGGTTCTATGCCGGGCACGGCAACGCCACAACCGTCGGAAATATTATCCAGGATGCCGGTTACTGGGACGACGCGGTGGGCGTTGGCGTAACATTTGCAACAATCGGTATACTCTGCGGCATCATACTGGGAATGGTTCTGATTAACTATGGAGCTAAAAAGGGATATACGCATGTAAAAATGACCTTCGACGAGATGCCTGAATCGGAGCGGACAGGATATATCCGTCCCAAAGAGCGTACGTCCGTCGGTAACGGCGTCACAAATGCCTCTTCCCTGGATCCGCTGGCATTTCAGCTGGCTATCGTAGGGGTGGTCGTGGTAGTCGGTGTGATGATCCGGGCATGCCTCTTGACAATCAGCCCGGTTATGAGCGGGTTTCCGCTGGTGGGAGCTGTTCTTGTATCCAGCATGCTGATCGGATTTTTTATCAACAAGACAAGCCTGAGGGAGCGGATTGACCGGAAATTAATGAGCCGCATCACCGGCACCGCTCTGGAATATATGATCACGGCTGCGATTGCAACCACCTCCAAACAGATTTTTATTACCTATGCTCTGCCATTAATTGCCGTCTCCGTTGCGATGGTTCTGGCAAACCTGTACGGAAGCTTTGTACTTGGCAGGCGCTGGCTGGAAGCCAACTGGTTTGAAACCGGAGTGGGCCTTTTTGGCCAGTGCTGCGGAGTCCTGGCTACCGGACTGATGCTGGTCAAGGTTATGGATCCGTATAATGAAACGACGGCGGCACAATGTATTTCCACATCCAGCACCCTGGGTTATGCATGGCAGATACCCTATATGGTGGTCGGTTCCCTGGCAATTTTTACCGCGCCTGTTCCTACCACGATTGTTTCCGTAATTCTGCTGCTGTTCTTCTGGATCGGCGGAGAGCTTTTATACGGACGTAAGAAGAGGGCCTAGAGCGTGTCTAAAAATTCATTCCAGCCATCTGCACGCCCCGCTTCGCGACACAGTTTTAGAAATAACCTTGAGAGGAGATAAAATCATATGAAGAAATTTACCGTGGGAGTAATCCAAATGGATTCCCAGGACAATGTGGAAAAAAATCTGCAGACAGCCGTCGAATTTATCGGGGAGGCAGCCGCCAGGGGGGCAAAGCTGATTGCAATGCCGGAAAGCATGAATTATGTGGGGACGGATAATGCGGGACACGCGGAAAATATACCGGACGGCCCGACCTTTTGCCTGATGGCGGAGCAGGCGAAAAAACACCATGTATGGCTGCACTGCGGGAGTATCTATGAGAAGAATGAAAAGGATCCCAGACCTTATAATGCAACCATGGTTATCAGCCCGGAGGGAGAATTGGCGGCCAAATACCATAAAATACACCCCTTCGACGTGATAATTCCGGACGGGCCGGTGAACAAAGAATCAGACCGTATCTGTCCGGGGAGTGAGATTGTTACGGTGGATACAGGGGAAGTCGGATGCCTGGGATTGTCGATCTGCTATGATATCCGTTTTGCGGAGATGTACCGGATCATGGCTTTGGAAGGCGCCCAGCTTCTGCTGACACCGGCAGATTTCACGATGCCGACCGGCAAAGATCACTGGGAGACCATCCTGCGCACCCGTGCAATAGAAAACGGATGCTACGTCATAGCTCCGGCCCAGTATGGCGTGAAACCGAATTTCCAGGCATATGCCAATTCTGTTGTCATCGATCCCTGGGGGAATGTAATTGCCCGCGCCTCCAACCGGCCGCAGGTTATTACCGCGGAAATTGATCTGGACTATCTTGCCCAGGTCCGCAGGCAGATTTTCACATTGGAGAACCGCCGACCCGATGTATACAGCCTGGCAAGAAAGATTTAGTTAAGCAGGTGAGGACGCCGCCGCAGGACCTCGCTAATCAGCGATGGATTTAGGCGGCATCCTCAGACTTTATCTTTCCCTCCGCCTCAAGGGAGTGCAAACGGTCCCCGAGGCAATTCATTCCGGCCGGATTCCCCCCTCCACGACCAACCTCCCACGGGGACGGAAGTCTCAGGCAGTCCCCTCTCGCCACACCGGACATGGTCCGTTCCGGACGCGTTCTCCGGGCCTCAGTTAAATCCCCATATCTTAAGAAATTTCCCCATAAAACCTTTACTGTTCCCCATATTTCTGTTATAATAAGACACTGTTGAAAACTTCAATAATTTGACGCGTTAAAGGAGAAATTACAATGTCTGAAGATAATCAAAAAAACCGTCTTCCCCTGTCTACTGATGAGACAACAGCAGCCGGGGAAACTGCCAGACGCCTGCTGGAGGAGAAGGATGCCGACGCGAGGACGCGTTCTTACAACGGTTTTTTCGGGATATTATTAACGGTTCTGCTTACATTTTGGGCGGTATTCCAAATCTATGTAAATACGATAGGCGTCATGAGTTCCATGGATCTTCGCATGTGGCACTGCATGTTCCTTCTGGTATTTACGTTCCTGCTGTATCCCACGGTGAAAAAAGAGAAGAAGGTGAGAAATGCCCCGCCGGTTTGGGACGTGCTTCTGATTGCTCTGGCTATAGGGGCCTTTGGCTACATGCTGCTTAATTATTCCCGGATTGCCCAGTCGGGCGGTTATCTGACGAAACGGGAAATTGTGATAGCCGCGCTGGCAATGCTTGTCGTGTTTGAAGCAGCCAGGCGGGCCTGTCCGAGCCTTGCGGTGCTGGGACTTATCTTTCTGGCATATAATTTTTTCGGAAAATATATACCGGGACCATTGGGGCACACGGGTTTTTCGATGAAACGTGTCCTGAGCCATATGGTCTGGGGCAGCCAGGGGATCTTCGGCGTCGGGATTGGCGTAAGTGCGACCTACATATTCCTGTTTGTATTGTTCGGATCATTTTTAAAATACAGTGGATTCAGCAAATTTATTAATGATTTGTCCCTGACTCTGGTAGGCCGTTCTCCCGGAGGGCCGGCAAAGGTAGCCGTACTCGCAAGCGCCCTTTTGGGAATGATTAACGGAAGCGCTATTGCAAATGTGGCGACGACCGGAACAATCACGATTCCTCTGATGAAGAAGACCGGCTACAGGAAGGAGTTTGCGGCGGCGGTCGAGGCGGTTGCCTCTACGGGAGGACAGTTTGCGCCTCCTATCATGGGAGCAGTCGGATTTGTCATGGCGGAGTTCCTGGGGATCAGCTACAGCAAGGTAATGATAGCAGCCTGTATCCCTGCATTCCTATATTATATGGGTCTGCTGCTGGCCGTCCACTTTGAGGCAAAACGTCTGGGACTAAAGGGGCTGGCTCCGGAAAACATTCCGAATGCCGTGGAAGTACTCAAAAACCAGGGGCATCTTGTAATTCCTCTGGTAGTCCTGATTGGAATGATTGTACTGGGGTATACACCTCTCTATGCTGCGGTGTTCTCCATATTTGCCACTATACTGGCCTCCTGGCTCCGCAAGGAAACGAGGATGAGCTTTAAGGATATCGTGGATGCAGCGGTGGAGGGCTCCAGAGGCGCTGTCAGTGTCGGAGTATCCTGTGTGGTGATCGGAGTGATAATCGGTACGGTTTCCCTGACCGGCCTGGGACTTACGATAGGATATCTGATTCTCGAAGTGGTCGGTGAAAACCAGCTCTACCTGGGCGGCCTCATGGTTATGATCATGAGCATCATCCTGGGGATGGGTGTGCCGGGTGTGGCTGCCTATGTAATCGTGGTGGCAGTGGCGATTCCGGTCCTGATAGAGATTGGGGCAGTGCCCATTGCGGCTCATATGTTCTGTCTGATATATGCCTGCCTGTCCAATATTACTCCGCCGGTGGCGATGAGTTCCTACGTGGCGGCCGGCATAGCGGATTCCAATCAGACGAAGACCTCCCTGCTTGCGGTCAAGCTTGGGCTGACCGGATTTATCCTGCCATTCTTTTTCCTGGGAAATCCGGTACTTCTGATTGGCGTGACGGATGCAACCGTCCTGACGACGGTTCAGGCGACGCTGACAGCCTGCCTGGGTGTTGTGGCTCTGGCCTCCGGCCTCCAGGGAATGCTGTTTTGCAGATGCGGCTGGGCTGAAAGAGCGGTGCTACTGGTAGTGGCATTCCTGAGTATTGACCCGAATATGGTGACAGATGTGATTGGAATCGGCCTTTTTGCCGGAGTTTTCATTTATCAGAGAATAAAGGTAAAGAAGGGCGGGGAAGAGGCGCCTGCGGTAAAGGCGCAGTAGCTCCACAATATATAATCTAAGCATTTTAAACACATTTAATAAATGAAAGAGGGAAAAGAAATGAAAAAGTCAATGAAAAAATTAGTTGTAATGGGATTATGTGCGGCAGTGACCGCAGCGGCTCTGACCGGCTGTTCCTCAGGCAGCGGCAGCAGCGCCAAAGCGCCGGAAAGCCAGAGCGCACAGGGAGAAGACGCCGGACAGAAGGAAGATGCGGGACAGGAAGGAAGTGCCAGGGAAACTGTCAATATTAATTTTCCTACGGCAGCAACCACAGGCGCTCTCTATCCGCTTGGCGCGGCTATCACCAATGTCTGGAATACGCAGCTTGGCTATGTAAAGGCTACCTCCCAGGCATCCGGAGGCGGTGTGGATAACCTGAATCTGCTGGCGGATAAAGAAGCTCAGGTAAGTATTGCGATCAGCAGCAATTGCTATGAATCCTATACGGGAACAGGAACATTTGACGGACGTAAGAATGAAAATTTCCGTGTGATTGCCGGACTCTACTATAATCCGAATCAGGTTGTGGTAACTGCCGACTCACAGATTAACACGCTTGCCGACGTAAAAGGAAAACATTTTGCCAGCGGTGCGGTGGGAAGCTCAACAGAGGGGGAGTCCAGAAATCATTTTACAGCAGCAGGCCTGACCTATCCGGATGATATCAAGATTGAAAATATCGGCTTTACAGAGGCTGTGGATATGATGCGCAATAAGCAGCTCGACGGCGCCTGGATTATGGCAGGACTGGGCAACTCCGCCGTGACGGAGGCGGCATCTACGGCAAATGCTAAGATTCTGAGCATTGATGATGAGGTGATTGCAAAGCTGCAGGATCAGTATCCGTGGTATGCAAAGTTCACTATTCCGGCAGGTACGTACTCCGGTCAGGATTCCGATATTCAGACGACCGCAATCAAGATGGTGATGTTTACCACGGCGGAGCTCGACGAGGATACGGTATATGATTTGACAAAAACATTTTGGGAAAATGTAGATAAAATGGCAGAGAGCAATTCCGTGCTGAAGGGACTTAAGGCAGAGGATGCGGTGAAGGACATTGCAGATCTTCCTCTTCATGACGGCGCGGCCAGATATTATAAGGAAATCGGCGCAATTAAATAAGCCGGAACAAAAGCAATAAGGATATAGGATAAAAACGGACGTCTGTACCGGAATGAGATATCATACCCGGTGCGGACGTCCGCATTTTATTGATGACGGGGCCTGTGCGCGGAGCGTGCAGGTTATCGCGTATCGTTTCCGTTTTTAAATAACTTTATATCAATTTAGAGTAAAGATGTTATTGCACCGCTCCTTCGATAACCTTATAATGGTAAGAACAGAAAAAATAAATAAAAAAATAACAAATGGAACAGGGGATCAGAATGAGAAGTTTTATCATTGCAGTTAACGCGGTAATGCCGTTTTTAATTTATATTGTGTTCGGATATGGGGTGAGACTGTGCGGCCTGGCCGATGAAGATTTTATGAACAGGCTGAATAAACTGATTTTCAAGGCGTTTTTTCCAATCCTTATGTTCAACAACCTGTACAAGGTGGATCATGGCCTTGTGTTAAATTGGAAGCTGGCGGTTACGGCAGTTCTGAGCGTTTTAATTCTGCAGGCTCTGCTGATCATTACGATTCCCCGCATGGTAAGCGAAAATGCAAAGAGGGGTGTAATTATCCAGGCAATTTACCGGAGCAATTTCGTTTTGTTCGGCATTCCTCTGACCGCGAACCTTTTCGGTGACGAGGGCGCTGTTCTTGCATCTATGATGGTAGCCATCGTAATACCGGTTTATAACGCCACGGCTGTTATTATTCTGGAGATGTTTCACGGCGGCAGGACAAATCCGATGGCGCTGGTGAAGAATGTCTGTACCAATCCGCTGATTCTCGGGGCGCTGGTGGGATTAATCTTTTATGTTCTGAACATTAAACTGCCATCCAGCGTGGAGACCCCGATCAGCCAGTTCGCCGCTCTGACCACGCCCCTGGCTCTCTTTGTATTGGGAGGCACTCTGCATTTTTCCGCAATCAGCCATAATTTAAAATATATTGTGCCTTCGATGGCAGTGAAGCTGCTGGTGCTGCCTGCGGTTATCACCGTGATTGCCACTATGATTGGCTTTAATAACCTGGAACGCTTTATTCTGTTTGAGATGTATGCGACGCCGGTTGCCACGGCATCTTATTCGATGGCCCAGAATATGGGCGGTGACGGAGAGCTGGCGGGCCAGTTTGTAGTATTGAGTACGGCGGCATCGGTGTTTACTATCTTTTTGTGGGTATTTTTCTTTACGGGAATGGGATATATCGGATAATATGAATTAACGGAATCGTGAGAGGAGCCGGCGGCTATGAAGAATGAGTCCGGGAAAACCGGAAATTCTGCTCTGTACAGGCGGATTTCTGAGGATTTATATGGGAAAATTGAACGCGGGGAGCTAAAGCCCGGAGACAGGCTGCCTTCGGAAGCGCTGTTGGCCGGGGAACAGGGAGTATCGGTCGGAACGGTTAAGAAGGCGTATGATATTCTTAAGAAACGGGGATGTATCTGCAAAGTACGGGGCGGAGGCTCCTATGTGCAGGGAGAAAAGACCGCGGAGTCAGAAAGAACGCCGCAGGAAACGGTGGAGCAGACTGTGGATGCGCTGATGAAAACAGGAATTCCGATGAACCGGATTTTCCTGATGCTGCGCAAACAGATGGAGTCTGTATTCGGAAGCGACAGAACGGTAAAGGTGGCCCTTGTTGACTGCAATTCGGAGACACTGCACCATATAATGCTTGATCTGAAGAAGAAAACGGGGCTGGAGGTAGAACCTTACCTGCTGAACAGTCTGTTTAGCGGAGAGAGTATGATAAGTCCCCGGTGTGCGCTTACACTCGTGGCGGAGAAGCACTATAATGATTTTATCCGGTACGCAGATTCCATGCACCTGTGGACTGAGAAAGTGGCGCTGAGGGAGAGCCGGAAAACAATCGCAAAGCTGACGGTACTGCCGGATTGGCAGGATATCTGCATTCTGTACCGCTCCCGGGAATTTCTGGAGTCGGTTCAGTATACAATGAAGGTTCTGGGCAAGAAGGGGCGGCTGCTCTGCGTAAATGAACAGCAGATCGGCCTTGAACAGGAGCGCCTGACAAAGGAGCCGCTGTCCTTTATAATTCCTCCCGACTATATGGATTACAGCAGTAATCTGGCTCTCCAGCTCATCAGCCGGGCGAAAAAAATGGGATGTCCCGTTGTTCCGTTTGAATTTGAGATAGACAAAGGGTCTTTGCTCCATTTAAAACAGGTTTTTGAAAACCTTCAGGAGGAAGAAAGGGGAGGAGATATAAATGCCTGAGACAAAATTTCCTCCGGGATGTCCCGTTTACAGCAGGATAGCGGAGCAGATTGCAGGGAGGATCGAAAGCGGCGGGATTAAAGAGGGGGAGCGGCTCCCTGCGGAGCGGCGGCTGTCCCGGGAATTGGGAGTATCCAGAGATACGGTGAAGCGGGCATACGCGGACCTGGAAGAGCGTGGATTTATAAAGACGGTTCAGGGGAGCGGCAGCTATGCGTCCCGACCTGATTTATCGGGTGAGAAAAAAAGAGTGGAGAAATTACTGCGGGAGGCCGTCTATGAGCTGAACAGTTCCGGTCTGACCTGGCATGAGATTGAAAATCTGTTTCTCGAGCGTATCTGGAGCTGTCTGCCGGAGCGGGAAAAGGTCCGCGTGGCATGGGTGGACTGCAGTGAAGAAATCCTGAAAGCCTGCGCTGAGGAGCTGGCAGATTTCTGTAATGCGGGCGTGGCCCCGGTTCTGCTTGACGATGTGCGTGAGGATGCCGGAATACTGACGGATGGAAACTTCGACATGGTTGTTACAACGATCAACCATGTCGACGATGTAAAACGGCTGGTCAAGAAAAAAACAGGAGGAGAGCTTCCGTTTGAGGTGGAGATGGTTGTGATGTCTCCCGGCAGGCTGTCGATCAGCCAGGTGGCTAAGATAGATAAAAGACAGACGGCAGTCCTCATTTATCAGGATGAATGGTACCTTTACAGTATGAAACGCTATCTGAGGGAATTGGCGATGAAAGGCAGGGGGGAGTATGTCCGGGCAGGGGAGGCTCTTTCTTATCTGGAGCAGGCGGATGAAAACACAGTGGTCATACTGCCGCAGGATTCGGATTATATGGAAGGGCTTCCGATAAAGATACAGCAGTATTGTGAAGAGCATGGCATGACCTGCTTCCGGTTCTGCCAGGTGATTGATAACGGCTCCCTGATGCATTTGAAGAAGAAAATCCAGGAGCGTTGGATGAAAAAGTAAAAGCAAAAAGTGAGGAAAGAGTATGAATATAAAGCAGATGATTGCGAAGGGCCTGCTGATTTCCCTGATGGCCGGAGCAGTGACCGGCTGTTCTGCCGTCAGGGAGAAAAATATTGTTTTTAACAGCGCTCAGGAGGAGCCTCCGCAGACAAATCTGACTTTCTTCGGTTTCAAATATGAGGCTCTCTAACCTCTATTTGTCCACGAAGATGCGGACATTCGTTCCGTCCGCGGCCTCCACATTGACAAAATCACCTTCAATCTCACCGTCCAGGCATTCTGAAACTGCATCCATCATACTGGTGAGATCGATACCCTTTAAATCTTTTTCAGGTATAGGGAGCTTCCCCGTCACTTTAAGGATTTTTTTAATGGCGCCTACCGGGAACTGGATCTTCACCTTGTCGCCTGACGTGCTGCTTACCAGGATACGGAACATCTTCTTATCATAGCTGCTTCTGCTTTTGGGTGCCGCTGTCTGCAGTTCCTGTGGGTCCGTGTTCATGGCCGACATCAGTTCGGCGCCCTGCTCTGCGGTAATGGTCCCTTCTTCTATCATTTTTAATATTCTTAATTGCTCATCCATAATGATTCTCCTTCTCTATGCATCGTTTATTTTAACTGTTCAATTGCCTGTTCCACCGTTATTTCCCCGTTTTCAAGGGCTTTCAGAATCTCTTCTTTCTTAACGGCCCGGTCATCCGTCCCTGCTTCGTATCCGAGCTTCTTGATTACTGCGTCCAGCTTGGAGCGCACTGTGGGATAGGAGATGCCAAGTTCTTTTTCCACCTCTTTGATATTACCCCGGCAGCGGATAAATGTCTCTGTGAAGTACAGTTCTTCATCTGAGAGATAATCGAATTTGCTGAGCCTGAAATTATTCTCAATTACGGTATCACAGGAATCACATTTAAGTCTGGCAACGGTAAGCTCATTATTACAGACCGGGCAACGGCTGATGACTTTTTTCATCTTGTCACTTCCTTTCTCTATACAAGTAATATAGTCCAAAAAATTGTAAATGTCAATGATAAAATTAATATATTTAATTAAAATATTAATAATATTTATTTTTGATGAAAAATAATTGATTTCCAATTTCCATTATTAAAAATGTTATTGGTTCACATGAAGTTATTCGGCCGCTCTGTAAAAAAATGCAGTAAAGGTGCAAAAAGAAAGAACATGCATCTATAGGGGGCATCAACCTGACTCCAATATGCTGCCCTATACGATTGGATTATTCCTCATCTTTGTCGTACAGATTGTACTGTGGGTGGTGCTGAATCTTCCGGTCGGTGTTGGAACGGGAGTATGGCTGTAACTTAATCAGCCGTCCGGTCCTTTCTGGTAACGGCACCGGGGGGAAATATGGTACTCTTTAATTTTATACTGGAGGGTGCGGCGGGATATGCCGAGATATTCGGCCGCCTTTTCCCGGTGCCCCGAACATTCGGAAAGAGCGCGGAGAATCTGCTCGCGGCTTGGGCCGCGCCTGCTGCAGTGGGGAGACGGCAAGTCACAGGATGCAGCGGAATCCGGCTTCGGGACGGAAGAAAGCATGCCGGGCGGGATTATGTTAATCTCCCTGGCGGCCCTCGGGGTCATCACAACCATCCGTTCAACAAAATTCCGGATTTCCCGGACATTGCCGGGCCAGTCGTATTCCTGGACTTCCTTCAGTACAATATCGGAAAAGCTTTTCTGGATATTATATTTCTGGCAGAAATAGTGGAGAAAGTGGAGACATAGCGGAATAATATCCTCCCGGCGGTTGCGCATAGGTGGAATTGTGAGGGGAATGACCTGGATCCGGTAATACAAATCTTCCCGGAAGGTTTTTGCCTGTACCATCTCGCTCAGATTCCGGTTTGTGGCGGCAACCAGGCGGAAGTCAACCTTTTTTATCCTGGTTGAACCGATCCGCTGTATGCTTTTTTCTTCCAAAGTACGCAAAAGCTTTCCCTGCACGCTGAGAGGCAGGGAATTAATCTCGTCCAGAAACAAGGTGCCCCCGTCGGCCGCTTCTACAAGACCTGTCTTGCCTTCGCGGCTGGCCCCTGTAAAAGCCCCTTTTTCGTAACCGAATAATTCGGCTTCAATCAGATTTTCAGGGAAAGCGGCGCAGTTGACCGTGATAAGCGGCTGATTCTTCCGGTCGCTGTTATCGTGTATATAATGGGCAAGTACCTCTTTGCCGCTACCCGATTCACCGTAAAGCAGAACCGTCGAATCCAGGGAGGCCACATTGGCGGCAATAGAAAGAAGCTGTAAAAAGGCCTGGCTTTTGGCCACGATTGAGGGCTTTTCGGTGACTGCCGGGATATTGCTTCCGTAATTTACAATTTTATGTTCCTTTAGAAGGGCGCTGTAAAGCTCCTCAAAAGTTTTGACATCCTGAAGGAGGGTTATGACATATTTGATATTTCCGCTTTCATCGAATATCGGAGTGCCGGTTACGATGCGCATTCGTGCATTGCCCTGCGGATTATGGAACCCTTTGTAGTACTGAAGACGGCTGACGCGCTGTTTCTTCTCCATGACCAGATCAAAAATGCAGACATCCAGTACGCCGAGAAAATCATGTACGTTCATTTTTAAATATTCTGAACGAGGAATATTCCGCCAGTTTATCAGGGCGGTATTGACAAAGAGATAATTTCCGCTCCTGTCATACAGGGCAATTCCTACATCGATATTGTCCAGAATCTCGGTATAAGGAAGCTGGCTGTAAAGATCCGGTGTTGTCATGGGAGACTCCTTTCTGCTGTGCCACGTTTGGTCTTAAATTGATTAGATTATAGCATTATCAAAGAAAAAGCGGTAGATGATTTTTTCAGTCATCCGCCGCTTTCCTGTCGCTGGAGATATCACAATAATTCGCTGAAAGTCTGTATCCGTGTACGGAGCTGTTCATAGCTCGCATTCAACGGGTCAATCTCAATCGTGAGGGCTGGATACCCGGATTTTCGCAGGTCTGCTTCGAAATACGGCTGATCATATTCTTCCGGATCACAGAACTTCATCAGACAGTTAATGACGCCGTCTGAACCCGTTTTACGGCAGAGGGCGGCCAGGAGTGTTCCCCGCGGTTTACCGGTTTCATGGATCAGGCTGCATCCGTGCCGGGCATTCCATTGCAGAGCGAGGCGTTTCAGGCCGCCGCCCCCTTTGGATGGGGTGTCGGTACGGTACTGGCGCATTTCCTGAGCGAGATCGTCGCCTGCCACGGCAATTTTGTTTTCAGCCAGTATTTCCAGGATGTCGTCCGGTTCTGCCGTAATGCCGGTGAGAACCACTTTTTTACCGGAAAAAGGATGAGAGGGCAGTTGTTCCAGTCCCTCGGTAATGTCTTTTACAATAGCGCTGTGTTCGCTCTTTTCAAAGAAAAAAGCGCTCTTCATCACGGCATGGCGTATCACCGGAGTGATAATATCGAGATGGAGATTAGATATTTCTGCAAATTTCCTCATTACGGCATTATGTTCATTGTAGATTTCTATTGTATTGCAGAGTGATTTTTCACTCATCATATTTCCCGTGATAGTGGAAAGCATGAGGAGTACGTTCTCATATTCGCTGATCAGATAATCCACACTGGCCCGGCAGGCGCGGTTCTGCGGATACACGATGGGGATCATCGGAATGGACGACACGCCGAAACGCCAGTTCTGGGTCATACAGCGCAGTGTATCGCAGGCGGCCGGGATGATGACGGCCGATAAACCCTGATAGGCCCCCTTTAAACCAAATTCCATGTCGGCCTGCATAATCGGACAGGCAAAGGCGGGGAGATAACTCTTAGCCAGCGCCAGTTCCGTCCGCCCGCCCCACAGCCCCATGGGAATCATGCCGGAAGCATGAACCAGCTCCTCCGGCGTATAAGGAGGAAAGCAGCCCACCACTTTTTTACCTTCGGAGAGATATTGATCCAGTTTGGCGCGCGGGTTTTTACAGGCCTCCCGCAGTATCTTGATGCTTTCATATAAATCAGCCATGTTAAAAGCCCTCCTTATTCTGTCTCATCACTTCCACCAGCCCCTGGATCCGTGTCTCAAACTGCGCTTCACTGTAGTTGCGGTAGTCCGCCTGATCGCCGTCGAATGAGGTGTAGGGGACGCCGGCTTTCTTAGAAAGCTGTCTCTGGACTTCCATCATCTGGCAGTCCATAACCTTGCAGCTTCTGTTCACATGGTAGACGGTGCCTTCGCAGCCAAAACGCTCCAGAGCTTCCAGCCTTCGGGAAATCATAGTGGAGGCATTGTCGCCGTTGGTGGAGGCAAAGCAGTAGGCGCGGGCCATTCCGTCCAGATCCTCATATTCGATTGCCCATGCTTTGCCATAGCTGGATGCTACCATATTGACGCCGTATTGTTTCAGGGTTCTCAGGTTATGGCTCAGGTAAGGCCAGCAGGCGATTCCGTCCCAGGATATGCGGAATTCCTCTTTAACCGGAAAGGTGGAGGTTCCATCGGCGATATGCTGCTCAATTTCAGCATTCAGCTGTTCAAGAATTTCAGTCGATGATGTCTTGCCGCGGTTACATACCATGGCGGACATATAGTTAAAAAGTTCAAATCCGCTCAGGGGAGAGGGCTTCCGCTCCAGAAGATTATTGGCCCGTTCCCAGAGAGAGCTGTTTGTCTGGCTGATCCGCATAACCTCTTTAAATCTCTCTTCATCCCAGGACTTCCCGGTAAATTCACACAAGTCTTCAATCAGCCGGTCGATCTGCTCCCGGACATAGCGGACTCTGGTCTCGGTCACATAATCGTAGGGATTATAACAGGTATCAATGAAAAAGATTGGAATATCCATCTGTCTTGCAAGGTTTTCATACCATTTGGTGAGCTGGTTGCAGATATTATTGGTCAGGAGCAGGAAATCCGGCTTCACCATTTTTCCTCCGTCGGGCAGCGCAATGCTGCTTTCTCCGTTTAATACTGCGGCATAGGCCAGATTCACCTTTGCGTAGGCACAGAGATCGTTTGAGTATCCGAGGGTTCCCTCACATTCCTGGAGAAAAGGATCGGCCTGATGTCTTGCGGCAATACCGGCCGAGTGGTTTTCAGGGTAGAGGATGTTCAAACCGAGGGTTTCCGCAATTTCCTGGGGAAAGATGGAGGCGGACCAGCCCACCTTTTCCCCGCGTTCCTTTGCAAGCCTGGCATTTTCAAACAGAGCGTCTGTCTGCCGGCCAAGCATTATCATACTAAGCGGCCTGGGCCGCTTTGGCTTTGGCGCCGCGGCATTGGCCGCAGCATTTGTCATATTGTCACTCATAGCAGAGATTCTCCTTTCCTTTTCTGTTTCAGCGGACTTTTCCGGACTGATACATGGATTCAATCTGTGCTTCTGCGTATCCCAGTTCCTTTAGAATCCCGGCTGTGTCGCACCCGATGGGTCCTGAAGTCCGGCAGGGGATGGAGGAGGCGTCTACAGAGGCAAAATGAACCGGGCCGTTGGTGAAAACGGTTTTAGTTCCATCAGAATATTCATGGAAATAGGTGTAGTGGTTTGCCTGAACCTGGGGATCATAGGGGACATCCTTAAAATGGCAGACAATTTCGTGGGGCAGATCATGGGCGTCCAGAAGTTCATGCCAGTAGGAAACAGGATGCCCGGAGAAGATGGAATCAAGGATTTTTGTCAGCTCCCGTTTACTGTCTTCCGTATAATAGGCCTGCTGCGTGGAAAAACGCGGATCCTCTGCTATGTCAGGATGTCCGATTGCTTTGCAGAACTCGCTGAAACGCCGGTAATCCACAATGGCCAGGTAAAGCCACTCGCCGTCTGAACCCTGGTAAGTATTGCTGCCGGCGTGGCTGCAATTATAGCGGTCACGCGGGAATCTGCGCCCGTTAAAGCCATTTAAAAGTCCCGTAGACAGAATAAAGGTGCCGGCCTGGAGCAGGGAAACATCAACCTTATCCCCGAGGTCTGTCACGGTTCTTTTGTAAAGGGCGGCTGCAATACCGGCCGTGAGGGCGACTGCGACACTGTGATCTCCGAGTCCTGCCACGGTCATGATGGGCGGACCGCCTGCCGGAGCCAGATCACCCAACAGGCCCGTTCGGGCACAGAATGCCGTATAATCATAGCCGGGGCGGTATTTTTCGGCGCCTTCGCTGCCGTATCCCAGTACGGAGGCGTGAATCAGTTTCGGAAATCTGTCTTTCAGCTGCTCATAGGTCAGCCCCATTTTCTCTAATGTGTGAATACGGTAATTCGTCAGAAAGATATCAGCCTCTGCTATCAGCTTCATAATGGCACCGAGGCCCTCTTCAGAACGCAGATTTAATGCGATAAAGCGCTTGTTTATGTTCTGCATATCAAAATTAGGGTTTGCTTCCCCGGTGCAGGGAGAGAGGGAAGTTCCGTACTGCTCGCGCCATGCGTCTCCGTTCATAGACTCCACCTTGATTACCTCTGCGCCCCATTCAGCCAGAATGCGTGCGGTCATGGGACCTGCCAGCATCGTGGACAGTTCAATAACTTTTATACCTTCCATAGGTTTCATAAATTAGTTCCTCCTGTCTGTTAATCTGTTAAAATCTGTTTTCCTTACCGGCCTTTAAAGACGGCCTCCCTTTTTTCCATGAAAGCAGCGGTTCCTTCCATACGATCCCCGGTGCTGAAAGCTACTGTCTGTGCGATTCGCTCGAACAGAAGTCCTGTGTTGATATCTGTATCCATTCCGACGTTGACAGCCATCTTTGCCATAGTGATGGCCACGGGCCCTTTTTTCATAATACACCGGGCCATTTCCACGGCAGCGTTCATAACAGCCTCCCTGGAATCTTCCGTCACCTGGTTTACCAGACCGATATCTTTGGCCTCCGAGGCTGTGATAATCCGCCCGGTATAAATCAGCTCTTTGGCTCTCCCCACTCCGATGAGCCTGACGAGACGCTGTGTTCCGCCAGCCCCGGGAATAATGCTCAGGCCGGTTTCCGGCTGTCCGAACCGGGAGCGCCCGGTAGCGATACGGATATCGCATGCCATCGCCAGTTCACAGCCGCCGCCGAGGGCGTAACCGTTGATAGCGCAGATAACTGGTTTATAGAGATCCTCCAGCTCCTTTAAAGCAGCAGAGGAGGTGCCGTGCAGCATCTGCAGGTAATCACGATCGTGGATTTCCCGGATGTCGGCGCCGCCGGCAAGGGCCTTGTCCCCGGCGCCGCTGACGATTACAGCCTTTATGGAGTCATCCGTCCGTGCCATCTCCACGGCAGAGCGGATGTCCCTCCACATTGCGGGGGTAAGCGCATTGCGCGCCTCCGGCCGGTTCAGCGTCAGGTATAGAATTCCGTCCTGTATCTCATATAAAATATTTTCAAAATCCTTTTCACAATTCATCAGTGTGTCTCCTTTCATGCTCCTCCGGAATATTGGGGGAGCCGTTTTGCTTTTTAAATTTATATAAAGCAAGAAGCATGCCAATAGGGCGGGGAGAGAAGGAAAATTGAAGAAAAAGTATAGAAGAGGGAGAAAACATCAGGCATAAAACAAAGCTCAAACGGATGTGAAAATGTGCAAAAATGCACTTTTGTGCAGGAGTTTCACTTTGAATGCACAAACGTTGCACTTTGTAGCTGCACCTGATGAAGCCGGGAGGTCCTGCTGTAGAACGTAAATATAACGAAACAGAAGCTTAAACCGGAGAGAAGCGTTTAAAGGAGAAAAGTTGGCACGCTTATTGCTCTATTAATCAGCAGCAGCTTTGTAAAAGTCAGAAGCAGAAAAAGGAGGATCTTCAAATATGGAAGACGTATATATTGCGAGCGGCGTGCGCACGGCAATCGGCAGATATGGAGGGGCGCTTAAGAGCGTACCGGCCCATGTGCTGGCGTCCACCGTTATGAAAGAAGCGGTAAGGAGGGCGGGAATTGACGCGGAACGGATAGACGAGGTAATTCTGGGAGAGGTGCGCCAGAGTACGGAGGCTTCCAATCTTGCCCGGTGCGCGCTCCTTGGGGCCGGCTTTCCGGAGCATATTCCCGGCTATACGGTAAACAGGCTGTGTGCGTCCGCCATGCAGGCGGTATACAGCGGGTGTCAGGAGATTTGGCTGGGCGAAGCAGACTGTATTGTGGCGGGAGGAACGGAAAATATGAGCCGCGCGCCTGTTTACATCCGGAACGGACGCTGGGGCGACGGCCCGATGACATTAGTGGATTCCAACATAGAAGCCGGGACAACGGCCCAGCCCGTGTCTGTATATGGGACGGGCCTGAGTATGCCGAAGACAGCGGAGAATGTGGCGGAACGGTTCGGGATCAGCCGTGAGGAGCAGGATCGTTTCTCGGTGGAAAGCCAGAGGCGGGCTGCGGCCGCCATGGAAGCAGGATATTTCAGGGAGGAGATAGTGCCGGTGGAGGTGAGGGAGAAAAAGAAGTCTTTTATTTTTGATACCGACGAGTTCCCCAAGCCTGCCACAACGATGGAAATTCTTAATAAGTTAAAACCCATTGTAAAACCGGATGGCACTGTCACAGCCGGAAATTCCTGCGGGCTTAACGACGGCGCTGCCTGCCTGGTGCTGATGAGCGGCAGAATGGTAAAGGAAACGGGGGTGAAACCGATTGCACGGATTGCCGGCATTACCCGGGCCGCGCTGGATCCGACGATTATGGGATATGGGCCGGTGATTGCGGCAGGTAAATTGTTTGAAAAGCTGGGAATGACGGCGGCGCAGATGGATTTGACAGAGCTGAATGAAGCGTTCGCGTCTCAGGCAGTCGCCTGTATACGTGATCTGAAGCTGGATCCGGCAAAGGTCAATATAAACGGAGGGGCAATTGCCCTGGGACATCCTTTGGGATGTACGGGGGCACGGCTGCTTGTCACGCTGATCCATAATTTGAAACGGACCGGAGGCAGATACGGCCTTGCTACTCTGTGTATAGGCGGTGGCCAATCAATGGCGGCTGCTGTAGAGATGATTTAATAATCGAGCTTTATTCAAAAAAGTAAGAGAGGTATAATTATGAAGGCAGAAGAAATAAAAACGATAGTCGTTATCGGCGCCGGAGCGATGGGGCAGCAAATCGCCATGAATACGGTTATGAACGGCAGGGAACATAGCTATCAAGTTATTCTGTGCGACAGTTTTGAAGGTGCAATCGGCAAAGCTGAGAAGTGGGCGTCTGATTATCTGTCGGGCCGTGTTGCCAAAGGCCGGCTGACACAGGAAGAGGCGGATAAAATTGCGGACTGCCTCACAATTACCAAGGATGTAGATACGGCTGTGTCCGAAGCTGATTTTATTATTGAGGCTATTATTGAGAATCTTGAAATTAAGCGGGAGCTGTTTCGGAAAATCAGCCGGATATGCAGGCCCGACGCGGTATTAGGTACAAACAGTTCCAATATTGTAAGTTCCAGGCTTGCGGATGTAACGGTTAACCCGGAACGCCTGCTGAACATTCATTACTTTAATCCGGCTTTGGTAATGCAGCTTGTGGAGCTGGTGAAAGGCGGGCATACATCGGAAGAGACGATTGAGGCGGCAAGAGTATTCGCTGAGAACACGGGGAAGACACCGATTGTACTTAACAGAGAAATTGCCGGTTTTGTCGCAAACCGAATCAATGCCGCCGTAGTGCATGAGGCGCTTTCGCTTCTGGAAAAAGGGGTGGCAACCGTGAATGATATTGACACGGCCTGTGAGAAGGGGCTGGGCTATCCCATGGGACCATTCCGTCTGATGGATCTGACGGGGATTGATGTGAATTATTATGTCCGCGTAGAGCGGTTTGCAGAGAGCCAGGATCCCTTTGACGCGCCGAATCCGCTTGTAATTGAGAAGTTTGAAAAGGGTGAATATGGGAGGAAAACCGGTAAGGGATGGTATGAGTATCCGGACGGCAGGAAATAAATAGTAAATGGGACGAAAGAAAGTAATGTAAAAAAGGGGGAACAAAATGACTTCAAGTACGATTGCCATTATTATAACTGTAATAACAATGATTCTGTTCTTTATTAATAAATTACCGATGAGTGTGGTGGCCTGTATCAGTACACTGGCCATGGGCATCTTAATCCCGGAAATGAAGCTTTCTCAGATATATTCCGGTTTCGGAGGAAGTTCCATTGTCATGGTAGCAGGTATGTGTATTGTGGGAGACGCTCTCTTTCAGACAGGGATTGCACAAAGGATTGGTTCAAAGATTGCATCTACCCCGATTGCAAAGAATGAGAGGGTGTTCATCATAGCAATTGTTATCATCTGTACCATTATGAGCGCGTTTTTATCAAATTCAGGCTGCATTGCAATGTGGATGCCGATCATCGCGTCTATTGCCGCCGGTTCGAATGGTAAAATACGTTCCAAGATGGTTATCTTTCCGGCCGGTATAGCCTGTATTATCGGCGGGGCCTGTACGCTGGTAGGTTCCGTCTCCCAGGTTACGGCAAACTCGATTCTGATGGGATATGCCGGCTATGAAGAGGGGCTGGGCGTTTTTGACATGAGCCGTGTAATGGTTCCGGCAGCAATCCTTCAAGTGGTTTTCTGGGCAACCGCCGGTTATTCACTTCTTAAATGGGCATTAAAACCAGGCAGTCCGGATTTTGATAAAAATAATTCATTTGCCAGCCAGCCGAGTGTCACCAAAGAAGGCATGCCGGATATTCCACGTTGGAAAGGAACTCTGTCTGTTGTTGTGCTGGTAGGCTGCATTGTATTGTTTATCCTCTGCGGTTTTGCCCCCTTTAACAAGTATTTCAATATTGCCAATATTGCTCTTCTGGGGGCTACCATCCTTTTTGCAACCGGTTGTGTTCCTGTAAAATCCACACTGGCAGAGCTGCCCTGGGACGTACTTATCTGTATCGGCGCTATCACGGGACTCGGTACAGGGCTGGATGCATCCGGCGGCGGTGCGATTATTGCCGGCTTTGTGCTGAATCTGTTTGGAGGTGAGAGCGCTTCAGTAATTGTCCTTACGGTTGTTATTACCATACTGACCAGCGTCCTCACTCTCTTTATGCAGAATGGCAGCGTGGCGGCCATGCTTACGCCGATCTGTATTTCCATGGCGCTGGCACTGGGAATCAGCCCTGTTCCATGGGTTGTAGTAATTGCAATCGGTACGAACCTTGCCATTGCATCGCCGATTGGAACTGCGGTGAACATGCAGATTCTTCCGGCCGGTTATACGTTCAAAGACTTTGTGAAAATTGGAGGACCACTGTTCATTATCATGGTAGCCGCCGTGTCGGTATTAAGCTGCATGGTGCTGTTCTGATTGCACATACGGACCAGGGAGAAAGTAACAGGGGCTGCTGCAACAGTAGATAAATAATGTACTGGAGCAGCAGCTCCTTTTCTGCCCCAAAATAATGATGATGTTGAATTATTGTGGACTTGCCATTATAATAAAGGATGTTTTGGGGATAATCGAATGAAGTAAGAGAGGAAATGTTGATAAAATTATGAAAATTAAGAACGAATATAAAGGCATTTTTTATATCGTCCTGTCGGCATTCTGCTTTGCCGTGATGAATATGTTTGTCCGTATGGCAGGAGATCTGCCTTCGATCCAGAAAAGCTTTTTCAGAAACCTGGTGGCGGTGGTTTTCGCCGGGATTCTTCTGATTCGCGGGGAAGGCGGGTTCCGATGGCAGAAGAGAAGCAATGCGGGATACTTTTTTCTTCGTTCCCTGTTCGGCACGCTGGGAATTTTATGTAACTTTTATGCGGTCGATCATCTCGTGCTGGCGGACGCATCCATGCTAAATAAAATGTCCCCGTTTTTTGCAGTCCTGTTCAGTTTCCTTATCTTAAAAGAGAAGGTGGCTCCTGCACAGGTCTTTATCATCCTGGGTGCATTTTTCGGCAGCATGTTTGTCGTAAAGCCGACCTTCCTCAATCTGGCATTTATTCCGTCCCTGATCGGACTGGCAGGGGGAATCTGTGCGGGCCTGGCCTATACGATGGTCAGGAAGCTGGGGGAGAGCGGGGAAAAAGGCCCGTTTATCGTCTTTTTTTTCTCGGCGTTTTCCTGCATTGTAATACTGCCGTGGCTGCTGCTTCACTATGAAGCGATGACGGCGGCGCAGACGGTAATCCTGCTTCTTGCCGGGATGGCGGCAGCAGGAGGACAGTTTGCAATCACTGCCGCCTACTGTTATGCTCCGGCCGGACGAATCTCAGTCTATGATTACTCGCAGATAATATTTTCTACGATACTCGGTTTCTTTGCCTTTGGGCAGATTCCGGATAAGTGGAGCTTTGCAGGGTATGGGATTATCTGCGCGATGGCGGTGGCGATGTTTCTGTATAACAACGGGGCGGTAAAAGAGAATGCAAAATGCAGGTTTCCATAGGCTGAAAGCCAGCGGAAACCTGCATTTTTGCGCTTTATATTGATGGCGGTACCCTGTGCGCGGAGCATGCAGGTCACCGCCGTCTTAGGACTTTATCTTTGTAAAGCGATAATGAGGATAAATATACAGATTTAGACAAAATGTCACCTATTAGAAAAGAATTGTATGAATTTTATCAATTCTATAACATTTAATAGACAAGTCTGAAGTAAATAGTTATAATAGTATACAAATGTGCGGGGAGAGAAGAGTTTTATGCGGTTTCATGAATGGAAAAAGCAGGCTTGAACTATAATAAAACAGATAAATGAAAGACGTTTCATTGGGGAGCCGCACATGTTGAACCATCATCGGAATGACTCCGAAAGATGGTGATTTTTTTTCGAAAATATCAGAAGCTAAGGTGGTGAGGAGATGGTCAAGGACACGATCCAGGCCGTAAAAGAAGCAGAGGAGAGGGCTGCTGAGATGATTCAAAAAGCGTCTGATGAAGGGAAGACCCTGGTTAATCAGGCGAAGAGCGAAGCATCAAAGATGCGTGAGGAAGCCCTCGGGGAAGCCAGGGAGAAGGCCGGAAAGATCCGGGAGAAACTGGCAGAGGAAGGCGCAGATTATCTGGAAAAGGCGGTTGCTGCGGCCGAGGAAGATATCGCTTCCCTGAAATGGAATGCCGGAAAGAAGACGGAGGAAGTAATCAATAAGGTTATTTCCGAGCTGATTTAACGGCGCAATGACAGAATGTTAGGAGGGATGCGGACATGGCAGTATTGCAGATGCAGAAATTTAGTATCTGTGCACTGAAAAAGAACCGTAAAGAGGTTCTGGAACTTTTGCAGGCTGCCGGCGTGGTGGAGGTCACTCAGGAAGCGGAGGAGGACGGTGTATTCAGGAAGACGGATACCGTTTCTTCAAGGCAGATGTTTGACAGGAATGCGGCCCTTGCGGATCAGGCTCTTGAGATACTGCAGGAATATGTTCCTGAGAAGAGCGGCATGTTTTCCGCGCTGGAGGGAAAGGCTCTGACAGACCGTGAGAAATTCGGAAAAGTCGCCGATAATGCCCAGACGGTCCTGGAGGACGCAAGGCAGATTCAGACACTGAATAAGCAGGTCGCGGAGCAGAAAGCGGGCATAGCCAAGCTGGAAACACAGATAGAAGGCATGACGCCATGGCTGGGGCTGGATATCCCGCTGGGATGTCAGGAGACACGGAGCACTTCTGTTCTGGTAGGAGCCGTAGCCGGCGGTGCGACGCTGGAGCAGCTTTATCTGGCGGTCGCGGAAAAGGCGCCGGAGCTTCAGAACCTGGATATCCAGGTGGTAGGAGCTGACAAGGATCAAACCTGCATAGCGGCCATCTGCCTGAAAAGGGATGCGGAACAGCTTGAGGATGCTCTGAGAGCGGCAGGATTCGCAAGGCCGTCCCAAACGGTCGGAGAGGTTCCCGCGCAGTATGTGGAAGAGCTGCGGGCACAGATTGAAAAACTGAATAAAGATATTGAAAATACGATTAATAAACTGAAGGTATATGAGGGAAGCAGAGAGAACCTGAAACTTCTGTCTGATTATTACCGTATCAGGGCTCAGAAATATGAGGTACTGGGACAGGTGGTTCAGTCAGAAAAGACATTTATTGTTACGGGCTATGTGCCGAAACGGAGTGCGAAAAAGCTGGAGGAGAGTCTCACGTCACGTTTCGACCTGTCCTTTGAGACGGAGGACGTCCCGGAGGATGAAGAGGCTCCGGTGCTTTTGTCCAACGGCCATTTTGCTTCCGCAGCAGATGGGATTACCGCCTCCTTCGGTCTTCCGGCCAAAGGAGAGATTGATCCGACGACGATTATGTCGGCCTGCTACGTATTCCTGTTCGGCCTGATGCTTTCAGACGCAGCGTACGGTCTGATTGTGTTCCTGGCCTGCTTTATCGCTATAAAGAAGTTCCCGAGAATGGGAGAAAACCTGAAGAAGTCGCTGCGGCTGTTTATGTACTGCGGACTTTCCACTCTGTTCTGGGGTGTGCTGTTCGGAGGTTATTTCGGAGATGCGGTAAATATTATCAGCAAAACCTTCTTTGGCCGCGAGGTTTCGATCCCGGCGCTCTGGTTCGTACCGTTAAACGACCCGATGAAGATGCTGATATGCTCCATGATATTCGGAGTTATCCATCTGTTCCTTGGCTTAGGCATCAAGGGATATATGTATCTGAAGAATAAAGACACCCTCGGCTTTGTCTGTGACGTGGTGCTGTGGTACATGATGCTGATTGGCCTGGTGCTGATTCTGCTTCCGACAGAGCTGTTCGGTTCCATCGCGCAGGTACAGATTGTATTCCCGCCCGCTGTCTCCATGCTGGCAAAATGGATGGCAATCATCGGTGCGGTCGGAATTCTGTGCATGTCGGCCAGAACCACGAAGAACCCGGTGCTCAGGCTGGCGCTCGGCGCTTATGATTTGTACAATATATCCGGCTGGCTGTCAGACGTGCTTTCCTATTCGCGTCTGCTGGCGCTGGGACTGGCGACAGGCGTTATCGCCTCGGTAGTGAACCAGATGGGCAGCATGTTCGGGGGAGGCCCCGTCGGCGCTGTTTTATTCATTATCATTTTCTGCTTTGGCCATCTGTTCAACCTGGCAATCAACCTGCTGGGCGCGTATGTCCATACATGCCGTCTCCAGTACGTGGAATTTTTCGGTAAGTTCTATGAGGGCGGAGGAAGAGAATTCTCGCCATTTAAACAAAATACGAAATATGTAGATATCAAGGAGGATTTATAATATGAGCGGTATAGTTTTTGCATTATTAGGTGTAGCGGTAGCAGTTGGTCTGGCCGGTATGGGTTCTGCCTGGGGCGTTGGTATTGCAGGCCAGGCGGCGGCAGGCGTTGTAACGGAGGATCCCGGTAAATTTGCGAAGGTTCTTGTGCTTCAGCTTCTTCCGGGTACACAGGGTATCTACGGACTTCTGGTTGGTTTCATCACACTGTCTAAAATCGGTCTTTTAGGCGGAGGCGTTAACATGGATATGAGCATGACTCAGGGCCTTCTTTACTTTGCGGCCTGTATTCCGATTGGTATTGTGGGACTTATCTCCGCAAGATATCAGGGCGAGACAGCGGCAGCTTCCATTGGCATCGTGGCAAAGAAACCGGATCAGTTCGGTAAAGCGATGCTGTTCCCGGCCATGGTTGAGACATACGCAATTCTTGCGCTGTTAATCTCCATCCTGGCAGTAAGCGCCCTGTAATCATTGACCTATCAGTTCAGCCACATTGATAACCATTAAATTTAAGGAGAATTTGGAATGACCGGATTAGACAAAATCATAAGTCAAATCCTTGAAGATGCAGGCAAAGAAGCTCAGGAGATTTCCGAGAAGGCAAAAAGCGAGGCTGAGGCGGTTCTGGCCGAGGCAAAAGCGGGTTGTAAAAAGATAGCGGCAGAGAATGATGAGAAGCTGGCCGGAGAGGCCACAAGCTATATGGAACGCATCAAATCCTCCGCAGAGCTTAAAAAACGCCAGGCCGTACTTCTTGCAAAGCAGCAGGTAATTACAGAGATGCTGGAACAGGCATACGAGGCGCTGCTTAAGAAGGAGGGCGAAGAGTATTTTGCCCTGATTGGAAAAATGCTTGATAAATATGTCCTGCCCAAGACGGGCGAGATTTATTTTTCAGAAAAAGACCTGGACAGGATGCCGCAGGGATTTGAGGCCGTAATTGAGAAAGCGGCTGTTTCAAAGGGCGGAAGCCTGACTCTTGTAAAAGAGCCGAAGAGCATAGACGGCGGTTTTATCCTTGTCTATGGGGGAATCGAGGAAAACTGTTCATTCCGGGCGCTGCTTGCGGCCAGGAGGGATGAACTTTCCGATAAGGTACATGCAATGTTATTTTCATAAGGTGTAACCGACAAGGAGGATTATATGTCTGATACAAAATATGCCTATGCGGTTGCACGAATCCGTGCGCTGGAACTGTCTTTGTTTTCCTCCTCCACACTGGATCAGCTTATGGCCCTGAAGACGTATGAGAGCTGTCTTCAGTTTCTGACAGAGAAGGGCTGGGGGGACCAGGACACGGGAATGGACGCGGAAGCGATCCTGACCAGGGAGAAGGAAAAAACATGGAATGTGGTCAGAGACCTTTTAAAAAAGGAGGATGCGGGGATTATCAATGTCCTGTCCTACGAAAATCTCTTCCACAACCTGAAGGCGGCAATCAAGGAAACGGTCACTTCCGATCATCACGGGAACATCTATTTTGATAACTGCGCAATTGGCGGCAAAGAGATGGCCCGGATTGTTGCGGAACGCGACTGGCAGGCGCTCCCGGCCAATATGAGGGCGGCTGCGGAGGAAGCCTACGAGACATTCCTGCACACAAGGGACGGACAGCTCTGCGATATCATCGTAGACAGGGCGGCGCTGGAAGCAATTTATGCGGAGGGGGAAAAAGCCGCGGACCCGGTAATCAGGGCGTACGCGGAATCAACCGTAGCGGTTGCCGATATCAAGATTGCCGTCCGTTCACAGAAAACCGCAAAATCACTGGAATTTATTAAACGGGCGATGGCTCCCTGTGCCAGTCTGAGCGTGGAACGGTTAAGTTCGGCGGCTCTGTCCGGCATGGATGCTATCTGCGAATATCTGGAAGGTACTGCGTATGCAGGCGGCGCCGAGGCGCTTCGGGAATCACCGTCGGCCTTTGAACGCTGGTGTGACAACCAGTTGATGGAGGCAATTAAGCCGCAGAAGTACAATCCGTTTTCAGCAGGTCCGCTGGTCGCTTATGTACTGGCGAGAGAAAATGAGATTAAGACGGTCAGAATTATTCTGACGGCCAGGCTGAATGAGCTTCCTGAGGAGCAGATCCGGGAAAGGATAAGGGAAATGTATGTATAAAGCAGCAGTGATGGGCGACTACGACAGTATTTACGGCTTTGCGGCGCTCGGGCTGGATACATTTTCCGTATCCGGCCAGGAGGATGCTGAGAAAACGCTTCAGAAGCTTGCAGGCAGTGAATATGCAGTCATCTATATAACAGAGGCTGTGGCGGCCCAGACCGGCCGCGCCATAGCGAAATATAAAGAAAGCCTGCTTCCTTCCATCATCCTGATACCGGGTATCTCCGGCAATACGGGAAAAGGCGTGGAAGGTGTGAAAAAATCGGTAGAGCAGGCGGTCGGTTCTGATATCCTCTTCGGAGGGAACCAGTAAGGAACCATTATAGGTTAAGAAAGGTGGGTGTGACCTTCCAATGAGCAAAGGTACGATTAAAAAAGTGGCAGGCCCCCTGGTAATTGCACAGGGGATGAGAGATGCCAACATGTTCGACGTGGTCCGTGTAAGCAGCCAGCGTCTGATCGGTGAGATAATTGAGATGCACGGAGACGAAGCCTCCGTTCAGGTATATGAGGAGACCTCCGGACTCGGACCGGGGGAACCGGTGGAATCGATGGAGGTTCCGCTGTCGGTGGAACTCGGGCCTGGCCTGATCGCCAGTATTTATGACGGGATCCAGAGACCGCTGGATGATATCATGAAGGCGACCGGAAGCAACAACCTGAAGAGGGGTGTTGAGGTTCCGTCCCTGAAACGTGATAAAAAATGGGAGTTTGTTCCCGCTGTACAGGCAGGCGACGAGGTGGAGGCCGGCGATATCCTCGGAACCGTCCAGGAAACCGTAGTCGTAGTCCAGAAAATTATGGTTCCCTACGGCGTCAAAGGTACGGTAAAAGAGATTAAAGGCGGTGAATTCACCGTTGAGGAAGCAGTGGCTGTCATCGCCACCCAGGAAGGCGACAGGGAGCTTACGATGATGCAGAAATGGCCGGTCCGCAAAGGCCGTCCATATCTCAAAAAACTGCCTCCGGAGACTCCGCTTGTGACCGGCCAGAGGGTTGTGGATTCCTTCTTCCCGATTGCCAAGGGCGGTGTGGCAGCCGTGCCGGGCCCCTTCGGAAGCGGTAAAACCGTTATCCAGCACCAGCTTGCAAAATGGGCGGAGGCGGATATCGTCGTTTATATCGGCTGCGGTGAGCGTGGAAACGAGATGACCGACGTTTTAAATGAGTTTCCGGAACTGAAGGATCCAAAGACGGGATACTCGCTGATGGAGCGTACCGTCCTGATTGCAAATACCTCCGATATGCCGGTTGCGGCACGTGAGGCATCAATTTATACAGGTATCACGATTGCAGAGTATTTCCGTGATATGGGTTATTCGGTGGCCCTGATGGCGGACTCCACATCCAGGTGGGCCGAGGCGCTCCGTGAGATGTCCGGACGTCTGGAGGAGATGCCCGGTGAGGAAGGTTATCCCGCTTATCTGGGAAGCCGTCTGGCTCAGTTCTATGAGCGTGCCGGTCATGTGGTTTGTCTCGGCAAAGACGGCAGGGAAGGCGCCCTGTCCGCAATCGGAGCCGTATCCCCTCCCGGCGGCGATATCTCCGAGCCGGTGTCCCAGGCCACACTCCGTATCGTAAAGGTATTCTGGGGACTGGATTCCTCCCTGGCGGCAAAACGTCATTTCCCGGCCATCAACTGGCTGACCAGCTACTCCCTGTATGTGGACAGCATGGGCAAATGGTTTGACGAGCATGTTGCCGATGAGTGGATGCAGAGCCGCCAGAAGATGATGAGCCTGCTGCAGGAGGAATCGGAGCTGGATGAGATTGTTAAGATGGTCGGTATGGACGCACTTTCACCTTCCGACAGGCTGAAGATGGAAGCTGCCCGCTCCATCCGTGAGGATTTCCTGCACCAGAACTCGTTCCATGAGATTGACACCTATACCTCCCTGCGCAAACAGTTCCTGATGATGAAGCTGGTTCTGGCTTTCTATGAGGAATCCCAGAAAGCGCTGAATGACGGCGCTTCGTCAGGCGGGCTGATTAAAATGGCGGTCAGGGAGCGGATCGGCCGTTTCAAATATACGACGGAAGATAAGATAGAGACAGAATATCAGGCGGTTTTGGAGCAGCTTGCAAAAGAAATTGCCGATGTATTAGGAAAGGAGGACTTCTAAATGCCAAAAGAGTACAGAACCATACAGGAAGTAGCCGGTCCTCTGATGCTGGTGCGCGGCGTTGAGAATGTAACGTATGATGAACTGGGAGAGATAGAGCTGGCCAGCGGAGAGACGAGGCGGTGCAAGGTCCTTGAGATCAACGGCAGCGACGCCCTTGTCCAGTTGTTTGAGAACTCAACCGGTATCAACCTTTCAAACAGTAAAGTCCGCTTCCTCGGAAGAACGATGGAGCTGGGCGTTTCGGAAGACATGCTGGGCCGTGTATTCGACGGTCTGGGCCGGCCGATTGACGGCGGTCCTGAGATTCTTCCGGACGAGAGAAGAGATATTAACGGCCTGCCGATGAACCCGGCGGCCAGAAGTTACCCGGAGGAATTTATCCAGACCGGTATCTCGGCCATTGACGGACTGAACACCCTGGTCCGCGGCCAGAAGCTGCCTATCTTCTCGGCATCCGGCCTTCCCCATGCCAACCTGGCGGCACAGATCGCAAGGCAGGCCAGGGTCCGCGGCACCGACGAAAATTTCGCCGTAGTATTTGCCGCCATGGGTATCACCTTCGAGGAATCCAACTTCTTTATCGAAAGCTTTAAAGAGACGGGGGCAATTGACAGAACCGTGCTTTTCGTCAACCTGGCTAACGACCCTGCCGTAGAGCGTATCGCGACGCCGCGTATGGCGCTGACGGCCGCCGAGTACCTGGCTTTTGAGAAAGACATGCACGTACTCGTAATCCTGACCGATATCACCAACTATGCAGACGCTCTGCGTGAGGTTTCCGCAGCCCGTAAAGAGGTTCCCGGACGCCGTGGATATCCCGGCTACATGTACACCGATCTTGCCTCCCTCTATGAGAGAGCAGGACGCCAGAAGGGCAAATCAGGTTCCATTACGATGATCCCGATCCTGACCATGCCGGAGGATGACAAGACCCACCCGATCCCTGACCTTACCGGATATATCACGGAGGGCCAGATTATCCTGAGCCGTGAGCTTTACAGAAAAGGCATTACGCCGCCAATCGACGTACTTCCTTCCCTGTCGCGTCTGAAGGATAAAGGTATCGGCGAAGGCAAGACGAGAGCCGATCACTCCAATACGATGAACCAGCTGTTTGCCGCATACGCAAGAGGTAAAGAGGCAAAAGAGCTGATGGTAATCCTGGGTGAGGCGGCGCTGTCCGATATCGACCTGATTTATGCTAAATTTGCGGATGCCTTTGAGAAAGAATACGTTTCCCAGGGGTATGAGGCAAACCGCGATATAGAAGAGACACTGAAAATCGGCTGGAAGCTTCTTTCCATTCTGCCCAGGGCAGAGCTGAAACGTATCGACGACAAATATCTGGATCTTTATTACGGGAAATAATGAAAAGAGGTGATTGCCGTGGCATCAACACAGGTGAACCCGACCAGAATGGAGCTGACAAGGCTCAAGAAAAAACTGGTGACGGCCACAAGAGGCCATAAGCTTCTGAAAGATAAGCGGGATGAGCTGATGCGGCAGTTTCTGGATCTGGCGAGGGAGAACATGGCCCTGCGTCTGAAGGTGGAAGAAGGAATCCGCAGCGCCAATAAGAACTTCGTCATTGCGAAGGCGGGAATGTCCGAGCAGGCGCTGAATGCGGCGCTGATTGCACCGAAGCAGGAGGTATATCTGGAAACGGGAAAGAAGAATGTCATGAGTGTCGATATCCCGGTTTTTGAATATAAGACCAGGACTGCGGATGAGAATGATATTTATTCCTATGGATTTGCATTTACCTCCGGCGATTTGGACGGCGCGGTTAAGTCCCTGGCAGACATTCTGCCGGATATGCTGAAGCTGTCGGAGACGGAGAAGGCCTGCCAGCTTATGGCTGCCGAGATTGAGAAGACCAGGAGGCGTGTAAACGCCCTGGAGCATGTAATCATTCCGGAGACGAAGAAGAATATCAAGTATATCACGATGAAGCTGGATGAGAACGAGAGAAGCACCCAGATCCGCCTGATGAAGGTGAAGGATATGATGCTTGAAGAAGCTCATCATTACAAAGAAAAACAGTCAATGGCTGTAGAATAAAATGGAAGTACAGATGTAGGGCGGCAGCTGCCTGGGATCCTGACGGGATCCGGGCGGCTGCCGCTTTTTGTGTACTTTTTTTACATTGCGGACAAAACTGTTGGAGGACTAAAAGCTGCAATTAAGGGACATAAATGAGAAAAGAAATGAGATATATGATAAAATTATTAGCAAGTTAACAGACAAAATAGGCGCAAAGTCTTAAATTTAAATACTATTAACAAGAGTAAAAATACTCAAATTATGAGTTTTTAATAGATATGCAAGCAAATGCGGCATCAGGGAATCTGGCAGCTTCAGCGCCCCGGCGAAGACAGAGAATTCAGGTGTGTAAGCAGTAACGATAATATTTACCAGGAGGAAAAAAGTATGAAAGAAAACAAAAGAAAAGTGAAAAAACGTTACCGTCAAAAGGCCAGACAATTTATCAGCGGTCTTCTTATAACCGCCATGCTGGCGCCAAACATGACGCCGATTATAGCGCAGGCGGCGGAGCTGATAGAGAATCAGCCGCGTTATGTGGACTTTACAAGGCCTCAGGCCCTGACGCTGAGGGAATTAGGGATTGAATCCGGAGTGTCCGATACCTCTGATGGTGACCGCGCAGATAGGACAGAAAATAGTGCGGAACCGGATAAAGACAGTGACACTGGAAAAGACAGTGAATCCGGTAAAAGCAGCGAGCCTGGAAAAGATAATGAAACCGGAAAGGACAGCGGAACCGGGAAGGAAGATGAGCCTGGAAGAGACAGTGAACCCGGAAAGGAAGACGAGCCTGGACAGGACAGCGGAACCGGGAAGGAAGACGAGCCTGGACAGGACAACGAAGCCGGGAAGGAAGACGAGCCTGGAAAGGACAGCGAAGCCGGGAAGGAAGACGAGCCTGGAAAAGACAGTGAAGCCGGGAAGGAAGACGAGCCTGGAAAGGACAGCGAAGCCGGGAAGGAAGACGAGCCTGGAAAAGACAGTGAACCCGGGAAGGAAGATGAGCCTGCACAGGACAGCGGAGCCGGTTCGGAGAACGGAGCGGAGACAAAGCCGGGAGGTTCGGCCGATGGAGGTAATCCGGCCGATAATCCGGCGGCAGGTCCGGCCGAAGGATTACCGGAAGAGGATGCAAAAGAAGAGATACCCGGTGAGATACCGGTGACGGATGAAGGACTGCGCCTTCCTGAAGAGCTTTATCAGGAGGTGACTGAAGAGCCGTCCGGCGTGCTGGTACAGTTTTCCGATCTCTGCCGCACATACCAGACCGGGGACAGGGAATACGTAACCGTAATTGGCGGATATTCCGGCCTGTACCGTGACAAGGACGGTAAAGTACGGCCGATTGACAATACTCTGGTCAAAGGCGATTCTGCCGCTGTCGAAGCAGACGGGGAAGAAGCGACACCGTCCAACGCCTCTTTCTTGCGGAGCAAGGCTGCCTCATGGGTGGAAAATGAAGCCGGTCCTGTAAAGATACGGATTCCGCTTAAGATGAGTACCAGCCGGGGCGTTTCCATAGAGACGGAAGGCGGAAAGATTGAACTGATTCCGTCTGCCGGAAACTTTAAAGAGCCGTCGGTGGCCGGAAATGCAATCCGGTTTAATGATGTATTTGAGAATGTAGATTACCAGTATACAGTCATTGAGAATACGGTGAAAGGTGATATCTTTCTTCTGGAGAAGGGGGACAGGTATGAGTTCTCCTATAAACTCAAGATACCGGGAATGACTGCGAAGCAGGAAAAAGATAAAATTTCCATTTACGGGAAGGACACGGCGAAAGCCCTGTTTCAGTTGGACGCTCCGTTCATGGAGGATGATTCCGGCGAGAGAAGTGATAAGGTCAAACTGAAACTTTCCGGAACAAAGGGGAATTATACAGTCACCATTAAGGCAGATAAGAAGTGGCTGAATGATGAAGAGCGGTCCTATCCGGTACGCATTGATCCGGATACCTACGTTCCCTCGGATGAATTTATTTTTGCGACGATATCACAGGGACAGCCGGACACGATTTATGATTGGGACAGCCCGGCCTATGTCGGATATCTGGACGGCAGCCGGAAGAACTGCCGGGTATGTGTGATTTTTAATGAAAATAATTCAGATACCATATCAAAGCTTCTGTCGGGAGCGGAGCAGGTTCACAATGCGACCCTGAAGGTCACGACAGAGACGGATAACAGCGGCGGTCAGAATATAATCGAGCTGCATGTGCCTGTCACTCAATGGAACGGTTATATTACAAGCTGGAACACCCAGCCGGACTATAATCCAAGTTCAGACAGAGTCTGGCAGACTCCGGCGCCCGGCGCAGGGCAGACGATGGAATTTGACATCACGGATCTGGTCAACGGATGGATCACCGTGACAGAGCCGCCATTGGGACTGATGTTCCGGTCGGAAATTGAGGCGGACGGCGGCGCGTATGCCATGAAGGCGGAAGTGCTGTGCAACAGAGGGGATTCGGTTAACGGCCCCCGGCTGGAATATTCATGGACAGGCGATCTGGAAGGCGATCTTGCCAATATGAGCGTGGATGACACGACGATAGAAGTGGATCCGGCCGTAATCTACACAGATATATTCGGACGCAGCGTAACCGGCGTGATCGCCCACGGTAAGGCGCAGGCCGGTTCGGAGGTCACCTACCGGCTTTTGGAGGAAGGCGGCGGCGACGTAACGGACGCAATGGAATCACTTGTATATCCTGATTTTCGGAAGGCCGGACTGGAAGATGACTTCGATTTGTCTCCTGAATCAAACTGGCAGACGGACGGGTTTGAAGCGGAAGGCAGCCTGGAATATGACACCATTTACTATTTTGAAGCCTTTGCCACAGGAAAAGAAGTCGGAGAAGACGGTTCCGGTGAGGAGGAGCCGGACGGAGATAATACGGTTGTAGGAGCAACGGTTACATCGGATCAGTTTCTGCTTTATGAGGTGAAGGAGCATGATTTGAGTACCAGGATTGCCCGCCACTATGGCATTAATGTAGGCCAGCTTGCGCGTGATAATAAATTATATAAGGATCAATTGACTGAGAAAGATACCATTTTATTTATCAGAAACCCTAAGACGGCGGAGCCTTATAATGCGTATAAGGATATGACGCCGTTGGAAGAACTGCTTCTGCGCAACCTTCTGGCAGGCATAAATCCGAACTGCGAACTGAACCTGGAACCGGTCAATATGAATACCGGAGACTTCTTCATGCAGCAGACCGATGCATCCATGAAAGAATTGAATGGAGAATTCGGAGTCATGAGGAGCTATAACTCCACGCTCCCGGATTACCACCAGGAATTTGGCTATGGATGGACATCGGAATTCGGCGACCACCTGACTATATTAAAGGATGGAACCATTCTCTATAAGAGAAGCGATGGAAAGGGAATCCCATTTACCAGGAACGGGGATGTGTACCAGGCTCCCGACGGCTGGGATATTACTCTTGAGCCTCTTGATGCCATAGAAGTGCGAAGGGCGTCTGCATCCGAGGCAGAAGAAGAGGAGCCAAAAGAGAGGGAAGCGGGGACACGCACCGTAACCACAAAAGATCTGGATGATAAGGCACAGTTGAACCGCCGCAGGGGTGAGATCCGCTTTGGTTTCCTGAAAGCGACCTCCTCGGAGGCAGAGCGGACGCCAATCCCGGACTGCGCCGGATGGCAGCTTACGAACCAGGACGGCAGCCGCTATGTATTTGACGCGTTAGGACTTCTCCAGTACCGGGAGGATATGAAGGGACGCAGAACCTGGTACCGGTACGACGAGGATTATAAGCTTCTCCAGGCAGAGTCTCCCACAGGCAGGATACTTGATATCACAATGGATGCGCATCACGGACATTACGCTGCCTGACGGCAATACCCTCCGTTACGAATACGATGAGGAAGGCAATCTGATCAGCGTCACCAATCCGGAGGGAGATATACGCCGTTATGAATACGATGAGAAACACCGGATGACGGCCTGGTACGACGAGGAAGGGAACCGCGTGGTGGAAAATGTATACGACAGTGAGAACCGGATTACGGCCCAGACGGACGCAAACGGAAATACTTCGTATCTTTCCTATTCAGACGGAGCGACGGTACTGACCGACAACCGCGGTTTTGTGACCCGCTATGAGTATGACGGCAGTTACAGAACCACGAAAATCACGTATCCGGACGGAGCAGCACGTACGAAGACCTACCGTGACGGCCGCGTCGCCCAGGAGACAGACGAGGAGGGCAATACAACCTCCTATACCTATGACGCAGACGGAAATATACTGACTGTCACAAGAGCGGACGGAGCAAGGGCGGAGTATGCTTATAATGCGATGAATCTGCCGCTGGCCGCAGAAGACTTTGAGGGGAACAGAACGGTCTTTACATACGATGAAAAAGGCAATCTCCTGACGAGGACAAGCGGGGAGGGGAATACCTGGCGCTATGCCTATGATGAGCTGAGCCGTCTGGTGTCCGTCACGGACGCAAACGGCCAAACGACGGAATTTTCCTACGACGGGGCGGTTGTCACGGAGATGAAGGACGCGGAAGGATACATCTGGCGCTATGATTATGACAGGATGAACCGTATGCTCTCCATGGTGGATCCGCTTGGGAACGCAGAGATCTATACCTATAACCGCAATGGATGGAAAATCAATGAGACGGCGAAGGACGGCGGGACAACTGAGTATGAATACAGCCCGGCGGGCGCCGTATTGTCCATCACCGATCCGGCGGGGGCGAAAACTGTATTTACTTACGATAAGATGTACCATATCCTGACGGGAGAAGATGCTCTTGGGCATACCCTCACCTACGGATACGATAAGAACTATAACCGGATTGTGGAGACAGATGCGAAAGGAAATGAGACAAGGTACCGGTATGATGAGCGGAACCGCCGCACCGCTGTTACCGATGCAATGGGACGCGCCGTAATGCAGACGTTTAACGGCAACGGCAACCTGACATCCTCGACAGACCGGAGGGGAAATACAGTTTCCTGGAGTTATAACACGATACTGAACCTTCCGGAATCCGCCACGGACAGCCTGGGGAACAGGACCGCCTATTCCTACGATAAGAACGGGCAGACTACCGCCGTTACCTACGCAGACGGAAGCGGCATTTCATATGCCTACGACCGCGATGGCAGAGTAATCCGCATGACGGCGAAAAACGGCCTTGTCACAGAGATTACTTATGACGGCAACGGAAATATTATTGCGGTAAGCGATGACGGGACGAGAGTCTATCATTTCACCTATGACCGTAATAACCGCCTGGTTAAGACGGAAGATCCCCAGGGCGGAACTGCTGTATACACCTATGACGGGGCCGGGAACCTCAAAGGCCGGACCAACGAAGAAGGCCATGAGACAAGGTACGCCTACGATGCGGCAGGACGGCTCCAGGAGATAAAGGACGCTGTCGGAGGCGCCGTATCACTCGCTTACGATTTGAACGGTAATGTATTAAAGACAACGGACCAGAACGGACACAGCAGCAACTACCACTACGATGTCCTGGGAGAGCTTCTGGCAATCGTAAACGCAGAGGGCCATGTGACCGGCTATTCCTATGATGAACTGGGCAATCTGAAAGAAATGACAGATGCCTTAAAAGGGCAGACCGCTTATACCTACGATGAGCTGAGCCGTACGGTCAGAATGACGGATCCGATGGGGAACCCATATCTTTACGAATACGATGAGAATGGAAATCTGCTGACGGTTACCCTGCCGGACGGGGATACGGTAACCTTCACCTATGATGCTAACAACCAGGTTACGTCAAGCACTGATGAAGCCGGCGTTGTGACATCCTACGAATATGACTCCATGGGCCGTATCACCCGTGCGTCGGATACGGCAGGCAATACCATGACCTACGAGTACGATATATCCGGCAACCTGGTAAAACAGACGGATACCATCGGGCGGAGCGCGGTTTATGAATATGATCGATTTAACCGTCTGACGGCCGTTACAGGGACGGATCTTGCCACGACCCGTTATGCCTACGATACGCTGGACCGCCTGACCGGCATTACACTGGCGGACAATACCGCGACGATCTATGAATACGATAAGACTGGCAACCTGATCAAGACCACGGAACCGGGGGAGGCTGTTTATACCTACACTTATGATGCGATCAGCCGCCTGACCGGAAAGGTGGATCCCCTCGGCGCAGCCACACGGTTTGTCTATGACCCGGCGGGCAACCTGACGGGAACCACGGATGCGGAAGGCGCAGAGAGGGCCTACACCTATGACGCCGTTAACAGGATGATAGCGGAAAGGGACGGACGCGGAGGCGTCACCGGTTACGAATACGACGAATTGTCCCGGTTGATCTCCTACACGACGCCGGAAGGAAATAAGGAGGAATACCGTTATGACGCCGTCGGCAATCTGACTAAGTCAAAGGACGCCAATGGACTGATAACCGAGTACCGGTACGATGTGACGGGCAACCTGGTAGAGAAGATATCACCGAAGGGGGCAAAAACAGGCTATACCTACGACAAACACGATGAACTTTTAAGCATCACTGATCCGGCCGGCAATGTGACCCGGTACGAGGTGGATTTAAACCGCCTGGTAACAAAGATGACGCAGAAAAACGGCGGTACCTACACATATACGTACGATCCGGTACACCGTCTGACCGGCATCACCACGCCTCTGGGACTTAAGAGGGAGTTTACCTACGATGTGGCGGACAATATCATTACCGATACAGACAGTCTTGACCGCAGCAGCAGTTATGAATACGACATTATGCACCGAATGACGAGGGCCGTGGATCCGGAAGGAGGCGTGACCGAATACGGCTACGACATCCGCGGAAACCAGAATGCAGTGACCAACGCCCTGGGATATACCTGGAACTTCCGCTATGACCTCGTTGACCAGCTTACCGCCAGCGTGGATCCGGAAGGAAAAGCGACGGAGATTGCCTACAATCTGGTCGGACGGGTTAAATCTGTCACCAGGCCGGGAGAACGGACCACCAGCTACCAGTATGATAAAAACTATAACGTGACGGGAATCGCAGATCCGAAGGGATATCTGTACCAGTCGGTATATGACTCCGATAACCGCAGAACCGGAACCGTCGATCCGCTGGGACAGACGACGGAAGCGGTCTACGATCCGGGCAGCCGTATTACTTCCGTCACCGACAAGATGGGCCTGACTGAGAAATATGAATACGATCCACACGGCAACATACTCGCCTTCACCTCCACAGATGGCCTGATTACCCGTTTTAACTATGACATTCTTGACAATCTGGTGAAAGTGACGATGCCGAGCGGCCTGACAACACGGTATTCCTACGACGTGATGGGAAATGTAACTTCCATGACCGACACAATGAAGCGTGTTACAAAATATACCTACGATCTGGAAGGAAACATGCTTTCCCTGGTGAACGAGGAAGGGCGCAGAGAGCAGATGACCTATGATGCGGGAGGCAGAACCACTTCCTACCAGACGAACAGCGGCGACACGATACGGTATGACTACAACCGGCTGAATGCGCTTGTGGAAAAAAGCTATGAGAGCGGCGGGGAGGGAAGCGAAGCGGCAGCAGGAGACTTCCAGAACCAGGCCGTGCGCTATGGCTATGATGCGCTGGGACAGCGTGTGACCATGATGGACGCAACGGGGGAGAGCAGCTATGAGTACGACTCCCTCGGAAGGATTACGCAGGTAAAGAACGGTTCCGGACAGACGACATCTTATGCCTATGACGGAGCGGATCAGCTTGCATCCATCACGTATCCCGACGGAAAGACGGTATCCTACGAGTATGATAAGAATGATAATATAACAAAAGTAACAGGACGGGACGGCGGGGTGACCACTTACGTCTACGACGCTATCAACCGGGTTACCGAGATACACCGGCCGAACGGAGTCAGCACTTATAACAGCTTTAATGCAAGGGATCAGATTACATCAATGGTAAACAAGTGCGACGACTGCGGCTGGGTAGTGAGCCAGTACGATTACACCTATGATGACCGTGGGTTCATCGTGGGAGAGACGGCGCTGGAATCCCTCTACGCCTATGCATGGGACGACAAACACGACGGAAGGCATGAGGACGGCCGCCATGACGATAAATACCCCCACGGAAACCGCCATAACAACAAGCACGACAAAGATGCAAAAGACAATTACCAGATCGTAGAGACGAAGCGCAGCTTCCAATACGACGACGATGGGAAGCTTATCAAAGCCACCGAGAAAGAAGAACAGCAGGGAACCTATGTTTACCGCTACTCATATGACGACATGGGCAACCGGATTTCCTATTCCAAGACCCGTAACGGGACGGTGCAGGAGAGCGCCGAATACAGCTATAATGCGTCAAACCAGCTCATCCGGGCCAAACTCTACGACGGAAAGAAAAACACCACGATGCAGTATGAGTATGACGCCGACGGGAACCTGATATCCGAAATCGGGAAGAAGGGGACCGATAAGGTAGAGCTTCATTACACTTATACGGTGGAGAACCGTTTAAAAGCAGTCCACGACGCTCACGAGCTGGTAGTGGCCATGGCCTATGACGGTGACGGAAACCGGGTCTTCCAGTTAAACTACAATCTGCATACGGATGACGACTGGAAGGGAAACAGCGGAAACGGAAATGGAAACAATAAGGATAATACCGGGAACGGGAATAATGGGAACGGCAACAAAGGGAACAGCGGCAACAAAGGGAATAGCGGCAGCAACGGGAACGGCAGCCAGGGAAATAGCGGAAATGGAAACAAACAGAAAGTTTCCTCCGTATTAGGGCTGATTGGCCTGTCCGGCAGTGATGAAACGGTAGATTTAAGCGGACTTCTGCTCGGCGAACCGGACGGAACAACAGCGGAAAAAGATACGAAGCCTGATGCCGCATCTGATGAAAATGGTGAAAATCCGAAGTCCGAAGTCCCGCTGCTGGAGATGCGCCCGGAACCGGTGCGTGAGCTTCTGCCGATTATACCGTACGGTAGGGACGACACAGAAACAGAGGCAGCCAGCCCGTCCGAAGCTTCCGCAAATTCCGAAAAGAAAAATGATAACGGAAATAACGGCAACAACGGAAACGGCGGGAATGGCAACCACTATGGCTGGGAAGAAGGAGAATCCGGTGGAAACAACGGAGGAAACGGGAACGGCAACGGCGATGGGAATAACGGGAACGGCAATGGCAACAATGGAAATGGCAACAATGGAAATGGCGGCGGAAATACCAATAACACGGGAGGAAGCGGGAACCAGAGCGGAATCCTGATGCCGCAGAAACCGATATCCGACATAGAGCAAAGCCTGATTGACGAGATCCGGCAGACCGGCCACCACAAGAATTATGAACTGATAGAATATGTGAACGACGTGAACCGCCAATACGCCCAAGTGCTGATGGAAGTGA
>Ga0129309_1000103_pt1 | contig 74594 bp, 65 predicted proteins | sample L1105metagenome_FD_94439 | JGI IMG/M metagenome (GOLD analysis project Ga0129309, IMG submission 94439) | Ring-tailed lemur group fecal microbial communities from Wisconsin, USA - L1105 metagenome | ecosystem: Host-associated > Mammals > Digestive system > Large intestine > Fecal | place: USA...
GGCATGGCTACGGGCAGGAAACCACCTATGCCTGCGCTCGGTTCGAGGAAAGAGCGCATTTGCAAACCGTTATCCTTGAATGTGGCGTGTATCTGCTTTGCTACCGCATCGACAAGGAATTTCGGGGTGTAATACGCTGTCAGGACGGAGGCTTTGATACTCTCCATGACATTGTGGCGCATGGGGGAGGTGAAATGGGGATAGGTGTCGATAAGCTCCTGCAACTGCCTTATCGGTTCTGCCATATCGCCGCCTATGGGCTTGTCTGTGCCGATGTTCAATACTTCCCTGATACCTCCGAAACCCGAATACCGGGATAAAGTCTCTTTCTCTTCCGAGGTGGCTTGTCTGCCTTGAATGCGGATTTGCATTGCCGTTTTTATGGCTTCCACGTTTGCCACCAGTGCTTTCAATTTGTTGTAACTCATATTTAACCTTGTTTTTGTTTCCCCTCTTTTCGGCCTGTTTGCGACCGCAGGGATTTATTTTTCTGCCCCCCAAAAGGCGGGGACAATCGGACAAGGCTGATGCGGAAAAATACGCTCGACAGCGGAGAGGAAGATTTTTACGGCTCACTCGCGGCGGCACGCCGGCATTGGCCGGATTGGAACAGCCGGATTACCTTTGCAGGAAAATAATTCCACGGGAGGTCGCACGGCAGAATAGTGAAACGCAGAGCTAAAAGAGAGGACGGAACGGGTATAGAAAAGGGGGAAGTCAATCGTATAACGGGGGAATAATGATGCAAAAGAAAGAAAAGATATGCGAGCACTTCAAAATATGACGGGAATACCCAGACAGATGCTTTTGGTTGATTGTTTTAATTATTATTAACACTGACTATATACTTGACTGTCTTTATATTACAGGTATTTACAGCCCTCATACCCGGTGTTCGTAGTGTATGATTTTCAAATCATATTTTGTAAATTTACTACCGGATTTATAAAAATAAGGTAAGATGGATAAAATGAAAGAACTGGTTGACGGTTTACTGTCAACAGAATCACTTCCGGTACCTTTCCTCCAGCGGATAAATGAAGCTCTGCTGAAGGAATACCGGCTGTCTGCGGGAGGTTTCCTGACCGTCCTGCCCAAAGAAGTGGAAATTTATTATGTAAACAAAGAAGGTGCCGCCCCGTACGTGGACACGAACATGCACTGCATGCTGGATCCTAGGACCAATGACGAGATATGGGGGCTGCAGGCCGGACGTTTCGGGCAAGTCTATTGCCACAGGAAGGGACTGGGCGGCCTGGACGTCTGCCTCTCGGACAGCGATGACTATGCCCTGTGCTGTACAATCAAAGCCGCCGAGATAAATGGAGAGGAGTGCTGGAGCCCGCTGAAAGTACGTAACACGGTCCTGGACAAAATCTGCGAGCATGAAGGGACGGACAGGGCAATTGTCATGGAACGGATGAATGAAAAACGTTCCATGACGTTCCTGAGCCGCAGGGAGTATCCCCTTACGGACGATGTCTACCATCTCCACAGGAAAGGGCTACGCCGCAGGGACAAATATGCACGTCTGCCGTTGCGTTCATTCACGGACCTGTGGAACAACAAGCTGCAGATAAACCGTATGCAGAAAGTAAGCCTGTATATGAACGCACATCCCGGTGAGAATGTCCTTGACGTGCTGCGACAGCACGGTTTCCGGTATATCCCGTTGGAAATCAGAATCAGGTATAAAATAGACAATAAAATCAAACTGTACGAGTAAAAGGTAAGGCAGAAAAAATGCCTTGAGCAAAAAAATGGGGTCATGAACCAAAACGGTTCCGGATAAATACCGGAGCCGTTTTCAGGCAGCCATCCCGTCTGCACGGGACGTAAAACAATTCTTCATCCCCTCTCCAAAACTTTTTGTCCGCCGCTGCTCCTATACTGTCATAAACATATCATGACAATGGAAAGAAACACTGCTGGGAACCGGACGGAACAGGAGATAAAGACAGTCACATTCAACGTGCAGGACCGTATGACCTATGGCGTTCTGGGTTACGATAGAAGCGAACTGATGGCGGTCATTTCGGGCGGCGACCTCGAAATCAGGTTCAACATGCGTCTTATCAACTCGCTCGCTGATGCCGAGGCATGTGCCGACGCACTGGCACAGGTCTTCTACGATACGCTAATTGAGCAGTTGATCCAGGTAAAAGTCGGTTTCATAAAGCCTTCCGGCAAGGACGGAACGCACCCCTCACCCGACGGTATCCCTAACATCGGTGTGAAATATCCGTAGCAAAACGCAGTGCACATCAGAAATAGGTGTTCACGGCAAAAGCGAACTGTTCCATGAATATCTTCTTGAACGCCTACTGTATAACAGGCGTTTGCAGGCTATGATAGCGATAGAGATCTAATGTTGTGCACAACATTAGAGATAAGGACGGAACACGATCTCTATCTTTACCCCGTTCTGGGAGTTCTCCGATTTACTTTGCACACATAAAAAAGCCGGACTTGTTTTTGTCCGGCCTTTCCATTTCTGATAGCCAATCGGTGAAGATGTACCCGCTTTTTCGTTTTTTTGGCGCAATAATGCCAATAACATTTTCACTACGGTTGATAAACAAGCGCCTGCGTTTCCCGTTAATCCTTACATACAGAGACGTGGGATTTTGTTCGTTACGGAGATAGGCTTCCGCCGGATGAATCGTAACTGTTTCCATTTTTGTAGACTGTTAAATTTTCATTCTTGCTTTGCTAAAATCTGCTCCGGTTTGCGGTTCAGAGTTTCGGAATCGTGCCGCTTGCGACCAGCACTCCGTTGCGGTATAATTCAATTTCTCCGGGCTTGAAGCCCATCTCTCCGATGGCTATGTATCGGATATAGTCCCGGTACTTTTCGCCTGAAAAGTTCTTGCCGCACAGGTTGTTGAAAAACATGGGTATTGAAAACCCGTCCTCGCTTGACAGCACCGTTTGGCCGTCTTGTCTGATTTCCTCTTTCATTTCGCTTTGTTTTAATCGTGGAACATTTTTTTCTTTCCCCCCTGTTCGAAGTCTTCCGGCTTCCTTAGCGGGGGCGATTTTTCATGCGGGTTCCAACAGCGGGGAAAGGACGAGTGAGACAAATAAATGGCGGAGGGATTTCACGGAATACCCAAATCTCCGATTTGCGGAAGGCTGCCGTTCAATTCATTTGCTATTAGCACAGAGCGGTATTTGGTGTCCGTCCGCCCGCTGTACCTTTGCATGGGAAAATCTCACCGCCAGGAATGGCCGATGATGCGAACCGGAGAGAAAGGTATCGGAAGAGGATAAAAGGGATAGGAATAAATGCGGAGGTATAAAGTACAGGCGGGATAGAAACGGCAAACGGTCTCATCAGGCTCTCGCAGAGTGCGGGATAGGATAGATGAAGACGGTGCAGATAACAGAATGACCCGGTCGGGGCTGTCGCCATCGGTCTACAACCCCGCATGACCGGCCATACAAGAGGTTTTATTTCAGCCAACCGGACATTCTATCTTTTCCGTAGAAATAGTAAAACGCCAGACCAAGCCACGATGTCAGCACGATAGCCAACAGTTTTTTACGGTATTGCCGTTTATTTTCCAGATTTCAATGGCAGCCTTGATGGTCAACACCAAGCCGACTACCCATATAATAAATCCAATCATAGTTGTGAGAGTAACATTGTTTGTAGATTGTTATTTGTCATCGCCAATTGCTTTCCATACTATTGCACTTAAAATGGCTCCTACAAACGGAGCAACGATAAACAGCCATAATTGCGATAAGGCTTCGCCGCCTTGGAACAATGCCGGACCGATGCTGCGTGCCGGGTTCACCGATGTGCCGGTGATAGGGATACATACGATATGTACCAATACCAAAGTCAGGCCGATGGCAAGGCCTGCCAAATTGCCTGCACCTTTCTTCCCGTCCGTAGAGCCGAGCACCACGAGCACGAAAACAAACGTGAACACGGCTTCCGCAAGGAACGCCTGCCACATCATGCCTTCCCCGAAGCTGTTGGCGCCGGTCGCTGTCGGCCCGCCGTGTGCTCCGGCAGATACCAACGCGTAGAGGATGGCCGAACCGATGATGGCTCCAATCGTTTGGAACACCATATACATACCGGCATCTTTGCCACTCATCCTTTTGGACAAGAACACTCCCAACGTGATAGCCGGATTGATGTGACATCCTGATATACCGCCTATGGCGTATGCCATGGCGATTACTGACAGGCCGAAAGCTAAAGCCACGCCAATCGTTCCGACTCCGGCACCTACCGTTCCGGCAATACTGCCGGCAAACACAGCGCTACCGCATCCCATTAAAACCAGAACCATCGTTCCAATCATTTCTGCAATGTACTTTTTCATAACACTAATATAAAAAGGTGGGTTCTATGATTCACATGCCGCAAAGATCAGGTGAACCCACTTTGCCCGACCGTCACGGATTTATCAATTCACGTCGCAAACCGTATGTTATTCGTCTGTCTGATTGTTGATTGCAAAGATATATCTTTTGATGGACAAAAAAGAACGATATACAGTGGAAAATGGGGGAATGGCAATTTCCTTTCTTTGTTTTCGCCGTGAAAATCCGTGTGCCTGAAAAAGAAATATCCCGTTCCGTGAGTTGTCCGACCCAAAGTTCCGGGTCGTCCGACTCGCCGAGCTGAGTTGCCCGACCCGCCGGGAACTGATTGGCAGGCAGAGGAGCTTGTCAGCCCAGCGGGTATTCACTCTTCCCGCCGTCACCCGTCTCTTCACCACCCGAACTGGACGGCAATGATGAGAAAGTGGTACGGTTCTCGGCAACGGGATTCTGCTTTAAAAGACAGAGATCCCATGTCTGTCGTGAAATGTTCCAGCGTAGCCATGCCGATCAGGGAGTTGCCGTGACGGTATAATTCAATTTCTCCGGGCTTGAAGCCCATCTCACCGAGGGCTATGTATCGGATATAGTCCTGGTACTCTTCACCTGAAAAGTTCTTACCGCACAGGTTGTTGAAAAACATGGGCATTGAAAACCCGTCCTCGCTTGACAGCACCGTTTGGCCATCTTGTCTGATTTCTTCTTTCATGTCGCTTTGTTTTAATCGTCGTGAAACATTTTTCTTTCCCCTATTCGAAGTCTTTCGGCTTCCTCGGCGGGGTTGATTTTCATGCGGGTTCCAACAGTGGGGAAAGGACGAGTGAGACAAATAAATAGTGGAGGAATTTCACGGAATACCCAAATCTCCGATTTGCGGAAGGCTGCCGTTCAATTCATTCGGTATTAGCGCAGCGGTGTTTAGCGTCTGTCCGGCCGCTGTATCTTTGCATGGGAAAATCTCACTGCCAGGAATGGCCGATGATGCGGAACCGGGAAGAAAGGTATTGGAAGAGGATAAAAGGGATAGGAATAAACATGGAGGTATAAGTGACAGGCATCGGGATAGAAACGGCATTTGGAGAGTTATCCTATATCTAGTGTCTACTTTATAGAACTGCGTCTCCGCTATCTGATTGCTTACCTCGTCAAGCAAGGGATAATGTACCGTCATCGGCTTTTTGAAAACATCCGGCATGGATGGATTCCGCACCTGTGAACACCCTTTGAGGTATCCGAAGAAGCGGACTGTGCCAATGATGGAGATTCGCCAGCATCTGCATGATATTACGCATCCGGTTCTTTCTGTCTTACAACAAACCGTGCAGGCTGTTTATAAGAAGTGAGTCCACGATGTGTACATACCGGTGGACTCACTTATCAATATATGAATAGGAATCTTTACATATCAATGTCTGTCAGATTGTATTTCAGGTCGAACGAGAGCTCTACACGGTTGGAGAGTTTCACCTCGTATTCGCGACGGTCTTTTTCTATCTTCTTGACTGTTTCATCGGGATAGTTTGCGCGCACGTAATCCATGATACGCACAGGAACGACGGCTGTCGGTACGGATGATGACTTGCAGTCCACTTCTTCCCAGTTTCCTTTGCCGTCGAAGTCGATATGGTCGCCGTCAGCAAAGATGACCTCGTAACTTTTTGACATCAGTTCGGTTTCCATTTTGGCAAGTACTATCTTGCGGTCGGCAAAATGCTGTTTGATGAACTGTTGTGCGGCAGCGGGGAGCTGGTTCACCTGGATCGGCTTTTCGTTATCGGCACGGAGAGTGATGGCACACAGTGTGAACAGGCATACAAGAATAAATGTCAGCTTCTTCATGATTTTTTTTCTTTTTTATGGTTTATAAATGATTGGTATATTTGACCAAGTGTCGGTTATTCCTTTCCGCCCCCAAGGGCATGGTAAAGGCTGATTACAGCCTGAATCTTGCCGATGCGGTCCTGCGCCAGTGTCAGCCGGGCATTGAGCAATGACTGCTGGGCGGTGAGCACTTCGAGATAGTTGGCGGAGGTGTGGCGGACAAGCAGCCGCGTCTTCTCCGTGGCAGCTTCAAGCTCGGCAATCTGTTCCTTGTCGAGGGTGATGCGTCCGTCAGCGGTCTGCCAGGCCGTGAGGGCGTCGTTCACCTCGTTGCCCGCATCAAGCAGGGACTGCTCGAAACGCAGCTTGGCTTCTTCCTGACGAGCCTTGGCTATTTGGAGGTTGGCGATGTTCGTACCTTTGTTGAACAGCGGGGCTGTGAGCGAGGCGATGGCCGATGAGAGCCATTTGCCCGGATTGACTATCGCACCACCGCCGTTGTTTGTCCAGCCGAGAGAGCCGGAAAGCGTCAGGCTTGGATAGAAAGCTGCGCGGGCGGAATTGGTGGCATAGAATGCTTCGGCGAGCGCCGCCTCCGCCTGCCGCACATCGGGGCGGTTGGCAAGGAGACAGAGAGGCAAGCCTACAGCGATTTCGTCCGAAAACTGCTGGCTGTCGAGCGTTCCGCGACTGACGGCGTGTGCCGGTTCCTTCAGCAAGGCGCACAGGCTGTTCTCCGTCTCACTGATACTCTTGCGGATGGTGAGCAACGAGGCATCAAGGGCGGTACGGCTGCCACGTGCCTGGTGCACCGCCACATCGTTGGTGCGTCCGGCCTGCGCAAGGGTTTCGAGCGTAGTGACGGTCTCGTCCCAGTTGGCAAGCGTCCGCTCGGATATGGCAAGCTGCTCGTCAAGCATCAGCAACGTGTAGTAGCTTTCGGCAATGGCGGCCACCAGCTGTGTACATACAGCCTGCTCGTAGGCATGGCTCTGTTCGAGTGCGGCAGCCGCCCCACGCCTGGCGTTGGTGACCTTGCCGAAGATGTCCACTTCCCACGAAGCGGTTGCACCGAGGTTATAGGTTTTCTTCGTCTCGCCGTTGTAGCGGCTCACACCTGCCTGCGGAGTGAGATCGACGGACGGCAGATAAGACAGGCGGGCGTTCGTCAGCACGGCCTGTGCCTCCTCCACTTGCAGGCGGGCTATGCCGAGGTCGGTATTACGCTCCAGTCCTGCGGCGATGAGTGCCTGCAACTGCGGGTCGGTGAAAAGCTCGCGCCACGGTTTCGAGGCTATCGTGGCGGTGTCAGTATCCGCAGCCGTGCTCCGGTAAAGGTCGGTGCTTACTTCCAGCTCCGGACGGGAATAGCGGTTGTATATGCCGCATCCGCTCAACAAGCCGGCGGCAAGGAGGAGTGATATATAATGTATATGCTTCATTCTTTATTACGTTTGTCCATTTGAGAATATGTCAGTCAATCAAACTCTTTTGCGTCCGGGCAGGAACCGTTCCTGCAAATACTGGAAGACGATGAATAGCGAGGGTACTACGAACAGTAAGCCGACTGTGCCGAAAAGCATTCCGCCCACCGTGCCGACACCCACGGAAATGTTGCCGTTGGCGCCTACGCCCTGCGCGAACATCAGCGGAAGCATACCGAAGACCATCGTCATGGAGGTCATCAGGATAGGCCGCAGACGGGCTTTGGCGGCCGACATGGCGGCCGTGGTGATACTCATGCCTTGGCGGCGGCGTTCCGAGGCATACTCCGTGAGCAGGATGGCCGTCTTGGCAAGCAGTCCGATGAGCATGATAAGACCTGTCTGCATGTAGATGTTGTTCTCCAGTCCCCATAGCTTTGCGAAAATAAAGCTACCCGCCAGTCCGAACGGCACGGAGAGGATGACGGCAAACGGTATCATCAGGCTCTCGTAGAGGGCGCAGAGAATGAGGTAGATGAAGACGATGCAGATGATGAACACCATCGTAGTGGTGTTGCCGGTGGACGCCTCCTCGCGCGACATTCCGCCGAATTCGTACCCGTAGCCCTCGGGCAGCGCCGTCCCAGCAACCTCCTTGATGGCCCCGATGGCCTGACCGGAGCTGTAGCCGTCGGCAGGAACACCCGACACGCTGATGGCGGAGAAGAGGTTGAAACGCGACAAGCTCTCCGAGCCATAGACCTTCGTGAGCGTAAGATACTGCGCTATGGGTGTCATCTCGCCGCTGCTGTTGCGCACGAAGATGTTGTTGAGCGCCTCTGTGTCGAGACGGTATTCGGGAGCCGCCTGCACCATGACACGGTAGAGCTTGGTGAAGCGGTTGAGGTTGCTGGAGTAGCTGCCGCCCACATAGCCCGCAAGCGTGCTGAGCACATCGGAGGGCGACACGCCGTTACGCTTGCACAGGGCCGCATCCACATCCACCATGTACTGCGGATATTTGGTGGCGAAGGTGGTGTAGGCACGCGATATTTCGGGCCGCCTGTTCAGGGCGTCGATGAAGGCGTTGGTATATTTCAGCAGGTCCTCCACGTTGCCGCCTTTCTTGTCCTGCACGTAGAGGTCGAAACCGTTGCTCATGCCGTAACCCGAAATCATCGGACTGGTGGATACGCGGATGGTGGCGGCCTTGATGCCGTCGGTGCGGCGGTAAATCTCGTTCATCACCGAATTCACGTCATCGCCCTTCTTTTTACGCTCGCTCCAGTTCTTCAGGCGGATGGTGAACGAACCGGCGGAAGCCGACTGGTTGTGCACGGCATCCTTGCCCGTGATGCGCGAGTATATCTTGATTTGCGGAATGTCGTGTATGGCCGCCTCTATCTCGTCCATGATGCGGGCCGTCTCTTCGAGGTTGCTGCCCGGCGCGGTCTGCACGTTCACGTTAATGGTGCCCATATCCTCCTGCGGCACCAGTCCCGTCTTGGTGGTGTTCATCAGCAGCACGAGCAAGGCGCACGCCACGCCGATACTGCCTATGGCTATCACCTTATGGCGGAAAAGGAACGAGACGCCTTTCATATACTTCTGCTGTATATGGCGGAAGGAATGGTTGAAGGCGTAATGGAAACGGTCGGAAAAGCCGGGCTTCCCGCCGTTGGCGAGACCGGTACGGGGACGCATGATGAGCGCGCAGAGTGCCGGGCTGAGTGTCATGGCGTTGAGCAGCGAGATGGCCACGGCAACCGCCATCGTCAGGCCGAACTGCGTGTAGAACGTACCCGTGGTTCCGCCCATGAAGCTCACGGGGATGAACACCGCCATGAATACGACGGTGGTGGTCATCAACGCCGAGGTGAGTCCGTGCATGGCATCCACCGTGGCACTGTAAGCCGAGGTATATCCCTCGTCGAACCGTGCCTGCACTGCTTCGACCACCACAATGCTGTCGTCCACCACGGTTCCGATGACGAGCACCAGCGCGAAGAGCGTCAGCAGGTTAAGACTGAAACCCACTATGCTGAGAAAAGCGAACGTGCCCACCAGCGAGACTATGATGGCGAGCGAGGGGATGAGCGTGGCCCGCAGGTCGTGCAGGAAGAGATAAACGACCAAAATTACCAGCACGATGGCAATGAGAAGCGTCTCCACCACGTTGGCGATGGAGGCGTCGAGGAAGTCCTTCGTGCTGGTGATGTCCGTCAGGACCATGCCCTTGGGCAGCGACGAGGAGATGTCGGTGGTCACCTTGTCTATCTCCTTGATAATCTCGTTGGCATTCGAGCCGGAAGTCTGCGCCGTCATGCAGTTGGCGCCGGGATGTCCGCTTGTCTCACTTAACATGGCATAGTTTTCCGCTCCCAGCTCGATACGCGCCACGTCCTTCAGCCGCAGCACATCCCCGCCGGGCAATGACTTGATGACCATGTTGCCGTAGTCCTCCTCTTCCTCGTAGCGGCCCCGGTATTTCAGCACATACTGGAACGTGTTGGCGGATTCCGCACCGAGCGTGCCCGTTGGCGACTCCACGTTCTGCTCGGCAAGCACCGTGGTGATGTCCGACGGCATGAGCCCGTATTGGGCCATCTTCTGCGGATCGAGCCAGATACGCATCGAATAGCTGGCACCCCAGATGTTTACGTCGCCCACTCCGGCAATGCGCGAGAGACGAGGCTCTATATTGATTTTCATGTAGTTGGTCAGGAAGTTGGCATCATACGAGTCGTCCGGCGAATAGAGCGAGATGGCTTTCAGCGAGTTGCTCTGACGCTTGCGCACGGTGATACCCGACTTCGTCACCTCTGCCGGAAGCAGTCCCTGTGCCGAGGCCACACGGTTCTGCACGTTCACTACCGACATGTCCGGGTCGGTGCCCTGCTTGAAATAGACGCTGATGGAAGCCGAGCCGGTATTGGTGGCGGTGGAGGTCATGTACATCATGTTCTCCACGCCGTTCAGCTGCTCTTCCAGCGGCGTTATCACGCTCTTCATCACCGTCTCGGCGTTGGCTCCCGTATAGGTGGCACTGACGCGCACCGTAGGCGGCGCAATGTCGGGAAACTGCTCGACGGGCAATTGGTTCAGACCGATCAGCCCCACGATGACGATGGCAACGGAAATCACACCGGACAATATCGGGCGGTCAATGAATGTCTTGACTGTCATGGCCTACTCCTTTCCGTTTTGAAGATTGACCGTTGCCCCTTCCTTCACCAGTCCGGCACCTTCGGCGATAATCACGTCACCGGCCTGCAAGCCCTCTTCCACCACATATTCCGTACCGTTGTTGAGACGGTACAGGGTGACGGGAACGGACACGGCCTTGCCGTCCACCACTTTATATACAAACTTCCTGTCCTGCAACTCGTAAGTAGCGCCCTGCGGGATGACGATGGCCTGCGTCAGCGTGGTGGGCACGATAACCGTGGCACTGCCGCCACTGCGGAGCAGGCCCTTCGGATTGGGGAAGTCGGCACGGAGCGTCACGGCTCCCGTTCCGGCGGTCACGACGCCGCTCACGGCGGATATGCGCCCCTTCTCCGCATACATCCTTCCACCCGCCATGCGCAGCCCTACTTCAGCCATCTGCCGGATGAACCCGTCGGGCGAGCCGTATTGCTCCATGAGACTGCTGACCTGACCTTCTGCCAGCGAGAAGTAGGCGTACATGCGGCTGTCGTCCGATACGGTGACAAGCGGTTCCTGGATGCTGCTGTTCACGAGTGCCCCAACCCGGTAGGCGATCATGCCCGCCACGCCATCCACAGGACTTTTCACTTCCGTATAAGACAGGTTGTTGCGGGCGTTCACCTCCTGCGCTTCCGCCTGCGCCAGAGCGGCTTCGGCGGCGGCAAGTTCGTTGCGGGCAGTACTCAAATCATAATCCTGCACGACGTTCTTCTCACGCAAGACCCTTGTGCTTTCCAAATTGAGCCGTGCCGTGGCAAGCTGTGCCTCCGCGCTTTTCACATTGGCAACGGCTTCTGCCAAAGCCGCCTTGTAAGGCACCTGGTCGATTATAAACAGCAGTTGCCCTTTACGGATCTTCTCGCCCTCTTCTATGCAGATTCTTGTGATGAGCCCGCTCACCTGCGGACGCACCTCCACCTCCTGCTGTCCGGCCAGCCGGGCCGTGTATTCGGAATTCAACGTCCGGCTCTCCTGTTTCACGGCGAGCGTCTTGTAACCGGTGTCTTCTTTTCCGGAAGCCTCTTTCTTGCAGGATGTCATGAATATGCCTGCAAGGAGAACCAGTAAAATCTTAATCTTATAATACATGATATTCCAGATATGATTGAAATTTTGCTGACGCAAAAGTAATCATCCATAACGAGAAGGAATACTGATTTTATAAAAGCGGTGGCGGACAGCCGTTTTTCGGTGGCAAACGTTTTTCCCGGCATTCTTCTTTTACAATAAAATGGCGTAACTTTGCGTCGTTCAATCAATAAGACAGATGTATAAACAAATTCAGACGTTATAATTATGAATGGAAGGATGATTCTTACATGGGTTCTGACAGGAATCCTCGGCTTGGCGCAGGCTCAAAACGGCGCGGTGAATCCCGGACATACCGGGTCAGTGACGGCAATCAGCAAGGTGTTGGGAGACGGGCGCAAGGTGGCTGCCATCGTGCTGGAATATGACACGCCTGTCAGCAACAAGAGCCTTACACATGAGAGCTTTCGTGTGGAGGGCAAGGAGGTGACGCGCATCTACGCCAACATTGTTCCGGAGTGTGCTGCACAGGGCAAGGACGGCCGGTACGTCGTCATCGAGGTTAAGGCGGAAGTGGATCTGAACGCGCAGCCCAGGCAACCGTCTCAAGCGGATATGGAGAAGAAGAGGGAACGTGACCGTATGCAGGGCGGCCCGGGACTGCGTGCCGGATGGAGCACAGGCGGCAATGATGAGTATCCGGGCAATGCGGTGGCGTTTCAGATTGCCGACATCAAGACTACGGGCGGAAAGACTTATAAAGCAAGCGATATGCCGATAGCAAGTACTGCCGAAAAATGCCTCGTGGCGGACGATTTCAGGCAGGAAGAGTTCGTAAGCCCGTATACGGGTCAGGTGTTACCTTATAATATATACTTGCCGGAAGACTACAATCCGTCCGAACAATATCCGTTGGTACTGTTCATCCATGATGCGGGCGTGGCAAGCGGGCCGGTCACACACCCTCTCTATCAGGGCAACGGTGCCACCTCGTGGGCGGAACCGGAGGCGCAGGCACGTCACAAGTGCATTGTCGTGGCTCCCGAATATCCCTTCATTACGGTGGATGACAACTGGAATTACAGCCATCACCTCGACGCCACGATTGCCTTGCTGAAAGATCTCCAGACCCGTTATTCCATCGATCCGAAGCGCATCTACACCACGGGGCAGTCGATGGGCTGCATGTCGTCCATCGTCATGATGCTGAAGGAGCCGGATATGTTTGCCGGTGCGTTGCTCGTGGCAGGCAAGTGGAATCCCGCCCTGATGGGACCACTCGACAAACAGAATATCTGGATTATCTCGTGCGAGGGGGACGTCTCGTCGAACACGCTGCAAGGGCAGGCGGTGGAATTGTGGCGCAGCCAAGGCAGCACCGTCTCGGAAGCCACCTGGGACATGACGCTCCCGCAGTCGCAACTCTCCGTGGAGGCGGACAAGATGCGCACCGAGGGCAACCACCTGCTGTTCACACATCTCACGGGCGGCAACCACCGTGCCACATGGTTCGTCGCGTACGGTATCGAGGGGGTGCAGGACTGGCTGTTCGAACAGCACAGATAAAGGGTCTGGCTCTCATTCAAATACCGTTTGACTGAATAATATAGAAACAGGAAGGATGAAGAACATACCCTTATACACCGACATGGCTTTCTGCCTTGTCCTGCTGCCGCTGATGATATACGCCTTTCCCGTGGAGCGGTGGTGGGGCACATATCCCGTATTCTTCGGCACGTTCATCGTGTGGCTTTATGTAACCTATTTCACCTATAAGTATTTTGTGATTCCGGGGTTGTTTCACGGCGGGAGGCAGCGCGCCTGTGCCGTGGCCGCCATCGTGGTTTCGCTGGCTGTCACCTTCCTGTTCTCGTCCTACGAGATAACGTCGCCGCTCTATCATACCTACCGGCAGCAACGCGAGCTCTATCCTTATCCCGTCTGGGGCGTGCGGCAGAACCAGCAGGCGGTATGGCTGCACTACATCGTGGTGGTCATCTTCTGCTTCGCCGTGGGAATGCTCAACGAGGCGTACCGCCAACGGCTGGCACGCGAGGAGGTGGAGTATGAGCGCAACAAGGCGGAGCTGGCCCTTTACAAGGCGCAGATAAACCCGCACTTCCTCTTCAACACGCTCAACACGCTCTACGGACTGCTCATCACGCACTCCGACAAGACGGAAGCGACACTCGAACGCTTCATCAACCTGACGAAGTACATGTACAACAACGCCAACCACGAGTTCATCAACCTGACGGAAGAGGTGGACTACATCAGCCAGTATCTCGGCCTCCAGAAGTTGCGCCTCAATGAATTTGCCGACGTCAGTTTCACACACGAGGTGGAGAACGGGTCCATGCCCGTGCCGCCCATGATGCTTATTACGTTTGTGGAGAATGCCTTCAAGTACGGCATTTCTTCCAACGAACCTTGTTTTATACACATCAGTCTGACACAACGGGCCGGCACGCTCCGCTTCGATATTGAGAACTCCGTGTTCGAGCGGGAGGTGAAGGACTCCAAACGGATGGGTATCGAGAACTGCCGCCGCCGTTTGTCGCTGCTCTATCCCGACCGTTACCGTCTGGACTTCGGGCGCAGCCGTAAAGGCACGTACCGCGTCCGGCTTGAACTGAAATCCGAAAACGTATGATAAAATGTATAGCCATAGATGACGAGCCTATCGCATTGAGCATCATCAGCCGATACTGCGAACAACGGGGAGGCGTGACATTGGAGACGTACAGCTCGCCGCGCGTGGGTATGCAGCGCATCCGCGAGTGGCAGCCCGATATCGTGTTCCTCGACATCGAGATGAACGGCACGTCGGGTATCGACCTGGCACGCCAGCTTCCCCCGTACTGCTGCCTGATATTCACCACCGCCTACGCCCACTATGCGCTGGACGGTTTCGAGGTGGACGCGGTGGACTTCCTGCACAAGCCTTACTTCTACGAGCGTTTCAACCGTGCCATGCAGAAGGCGGAACAGTGGCTGCGGATGCATGACCTGCTCAACGCGTCGGAGTCGTCCGCCCGCCAGTTGCTGCTCAAGTCGGAATACAAGAACGTGACGGTTTCCGTCGATACCATTCTCTACATCGAGTCAATAGACAACTACATCCACATTCATTCCACCGATGGCAGTTCACTGTTGTCAAAAATGCCGCTGCACGTCATCGAGGAACAGCTTCCCAAGGATGAGTTCATCCGTATCCACCGTTCCTTCATCGTGTCCAAAAAGCGCGTCGGGTGTTTCACGCGTACCGGGGTGACACTGGCAAAAACAGGCAAATGCCTCCCTATAGGGAAGAAATATGCCGAAGAGGTGATGGCGTTTTTAGGAAAGGAGGACCGGAATTATGGGCAGTGAGAACATACGGAGCTTTGTTTGCCGCCTTGCCACGCTGACCCTCGGGCTGGCGATCATGGCAACGGGCATCGTGCTCTGTATACGCGCCAACCTAGGCATCACGCCCATATCTTGTCCGCCCTATGTATTGAGTCTCGGGCTGTCGCCCACCGTGGGGCAGTTCACCATCCTGATGCACCTCGTGCTCACCGCCGGTCAGTGGCTTTTGCTACGCCGCGAGTTCCGCCCTGTGCAATGGCTGCAAATCCTTCCCGCCCTGGTGTTCGGCTGTTTCATCGACGGCTGTATGTGGCTCACCTCCCCGCTCGTGCCCGCCAACTATCTGACGTGCATCCTTATCCTCCTGGCAGGCAACGTCCTGTTAGCACTCGGTATACACTTCGAGATGCGGCCGCATCTTATCCTCGTCCCCACTGACGGCTTTGTACAGGCCTTATGCCGTCGCACGGGCCTTCCTTTCTCCCGCCTGAAGATTGCGTTCGATGTATCATTGCTGCTCATCAGCATCGCTTGTTCTTTGATCTTGCTCAGTATAGAAGGTATCCGTGAAGGTACGTTTATCTCCGCCTTCCTGGTGGGTTACCTTGTAGGACTGATACGCAAGGTGCCATTTTAATCGGGAGCCATTTCATTGCGCTTAAAATGAACGTGATATGATTTTCACTTCATCAGTAAACCTGCACCTCACAGGGGAGTATCAGTCCTGACAATTCCTGTACTGTAACGGTGACATTCCCGTATGTTTCTTGAAATACCTCCCGAAAAAGGACTGGTCGGGAAATAGCATCTTGTGGGATAACTCCTGTATGCTGAGATTGGTAGTCTTCAGCGCGGTCTTTATTTCCGTTATGGCATGGCGGTCGATAATGCTTTTGGCCGTGACGTGCTCCACATTTTGCGCAATACTAGAGAGATAACGCGGTGTGATATGAAGCCTCTCGGCATAGAAAATCACTTCGCGGTGCCTGGAGCAGTGGTAGTGTATCTCCTGAATAAAACGTTTGAACAGTTCCTCCTGACGGTTTACTTTTCCGGAGGACGGCTGCATGAAAAGGCGTTGTGTCTTGTCATATATGTCCATCATCAGGCTCTGGATGCAGTTGCGTGCGATGAGAATCCGGAAATGGTTGTCACGGTCATGGTAGATATTGTCTATGCCGAGAGCCAGCGTCCGGAACTGCCCGGTATGTTCCGGGGGAAGATATGCACAGGGTGTCTCCTTCAGGAAATGGAAGAAAAAGGGATCCAGCCGGCAGGTTACCTCATGGAAAAGCCTGTTGGAGAAACCGATGAATGACAGCCGGAAATCTGCGCTTACGGACGTGACATGCAGCACGCATCCCGGCAGCAAGATCACCTGGATTCCGGCTTGCAGCTCGTATTCCTGCAGGTCGATGCTGATGAGTGCATGGCCGGAGAGACAGAAGAAGATGGACGCATCCTCCAGACGGATATATTTGCCCTTTATCCCTTGAAAATCATCACTCCCGCTGATAAACGGGTCATCGTCCCTTAAGTTCCAAATCTTCATACAATTGTTCTTTTTTGACATAAAATTATCTATTTTTTCTCATAGTGAAAAGAATTTTCCGTTTTTGAAAAGCACCTGCTAAATATTGAACTTAAAGGAAGGAATTTTCAGAGTAATTTTGCGGCGTCAATATGCGGAACGACTGTAATAATTCATATCACAATATATCAGAACATTATCGAAAATGACAATGAACAGGAAACGAATGGCGCTGCCGGTATTTGTCGGTTGCGCCTTGATGGTGGCGTCCTGCAAGGAGGCGCCTTCCATACAACAGGAAACAGAGTACGCCGTGATGACTGTAATCCCGGCGGAGAGGGTTCTGACCGCGAGCTATTCCGCCACTATCCGTGGGCGGCAGGATATCGACGTCTATCCGCAAGTGTCGGGCACGCTTACACGGCTCTGCGTGACAGAGGGACAGGAAGTGAGGCGCGGACAGGTGCTCTTCGTCATCGACCAGGTGCCTTACCGGGCGGCACTGGAAACCGCCACGGCCAACGTGGAGGCTGCCGCTGCCGCCCTTGCCACGGCCGAACTGACTTATGAAAGCCGTCAGGAACTGAACCGCAAAAAGGTGGTGTCCGATTTCGACCTGAAGACCACAAGGAACGCGTGGCTTTCAGCCAAGGCTGCCCTGGCACAGGCCCGCGCGCAGGAGGTGAATGCCCGCAACAACTTCTCGTACACGGAGGTGAAGAGCCCCTCCGATGGCGTGGTCGGCATGCTGCCTTACCGGGTGGGCACCCTGGTAGGACCGTCGGGAATGCCGGAGCCGCTCACTACCGTGTCCGACAATTCGGAAATGTACGTTTATTTTTCACTGACGGAGAACCAGCTGCTGTCGCTGACCCGCCGCTACGGTTCGAAAGGAGCGGCACTGGAGAACCTGCCGGAGGTGGAACTTCAACTGAATGACCGGTCCATGTATTCCTATAAGGGAAGGATAGAAAGCATAAGCGGCGTGGTGGACCGTACCACGGGTACGGTCGGGTTGCGTGCCGTGTTCCCGAATCCTGACGGCCTGCTGTTCAGCGGCACATCGGGCAGCATACAGCTCCAGTCCGGCCGCCAGGGGGTGCTGGTCATCCCGCAGTCAGCCACTTTTGAGGTGCAGGACCGCACATTCGTCTATAAGGTGGTGGACGGGAAAGCCAGCGCCTCGCCTGTCCGTGTGAGCCGGGTGAACGGCGGTCAGGAGTATATCGTGGAGGAAGGTCTGCATGAGGGTGACATGATTGTGACCGAAGGCGTGGGACTGCTTCGTGAAGGAACGCCTGTCAAGGCAAAAGAAAACATATCGGAACAACGTAACAAAAAGACAGCATGAATTTAAAAACTTTTATAGAACGTCCGGTACTATCGGCTGTTATCTCAATAACCATCATTATACTGGGCGCAATCGGTCTGGGCACGCTCCCCGTGGAGCAGTATCCGGATATTGCCCCACCAACGGTCATGGTGATGACCAACTACTACGGTGCCAGTGCCGAAACTCTCCAGAAGAGCGTGATCGCTCCCTTGGAGGAGGCCATCAACGGGGTGGAGAACATGACGTATATGACCTCCACCGCCAGCAACTCGGGTACGGTGACCATCACCGTCTACTTCAAGCAGGGCACCGACCCCGATATGAACGCTGTGAACGTGCAGAACAAGGTCGCTACGGCCACGGCCAAGCTGCCGGCCGAGGTGACACAGGTGGGGGTCACCACCATCAAGCGGCAGACCTCCATGCTGCAGGTGTTCTCACTCACCAGCCCCGACGACTCGTATGACGAGGGGTTTCTGGCCAATTATATCAGCATCAACCTGAAGCCGGAAATACTCCGCTTCCAGGGAGTTGGCGAATTGGTTGTGCTGGGAGGCGACTACTCCATGCGCGTATGGCTGAAGCCCGACGTGATGGCACAATACGGTCTGATTCCTGCCGACGTGACCGCAGTGATGGCCGAGCAGAATATCGAGGCCGCCACCGGTTCTTTCGGCGAGAATTCCAAGGAAACCTACCAGTATACCATGAAGTTCCGCGGACGCCGTATCCTGCCCGAAGAGTTCGGCGAGATAGTCATCAGGAGCACGGACGACGGCGAGGTGCTTCGGCTGAAGGACATTGCCGACGTGGAGCTGGGGCGTGAGAATTACTCCTACGTGGGGATGCTGAACGGTCACCCGGCCGTATCGTGTCTGGTGTTCCAGACGGCGGGCTCAAACGCCACCGAGGTGAACGGGCAGATCGACGCCTTTCTGGAAGACGCCCGCAAGGATCTGCCGAAAGGAATGGAGATTGTGCAGGTGATGTCCACCGACGATTTCCTTTTTGCCTCCATACATGAGGTGGTGAAGACTCTGTTTGAAGCCATTCTGCTGGTAATCCTTGTAGTGTACGTCTTCCTGCAGGACATCCGCTCGACGCTCATCCCGCTGGTGGGTATCGTGGTGTCGCTTGTAGGCACCTTCGCATTTATGGCGGTTGCGGGATTCTCCATCAACCTGATCACGCTGTTCGCACTCGTGCTGGTTATCGGTACGGTGGTCGATGACGCCATTGTTGTGGTGGAGGCCGTGCAGGCGCGGTTTGATGTAGGCTATCAATCCTCCTACATGGCCAGTATAGATGCGATGAAGGGCATCTCAAGTGCTGTTGTCACCTCCTCACTGGTGTTCATGGCGGTGTTTATCCCCGTATCCTTCATGAGCGGCACAAGCGGTATGTTCTACACGCAGTTCGGACTTACGATGGCTGTGGCCGTGGGTATCTCCGCCATCAACGCGCTGACCCTGTCTCCCGCCCTCTGCGCCCTACTGCTGAAGCCTTACATCAACGAGGACGGCACGCAGAAAGACAACTTCGCCGCCCGTTTCCGCCGCGCGTTCAACGCCGCGTTCTCGGTGATGGTTGAAAAGTATAAGAAAGGGGTACTCTTCTTCATCAGGCGCCGTTGGCTGGCATGGTCGCTGCTGGCGGCTTCCATCGTTCTGCTTATCATTCTGATGAACACGACCAAGACCAGCCTTGTACCGGAGGAAGATCAAGGTGTGGTTCTGGTGAATGTCACCACGCCTTCCGGCTGCTCGCTCGCCACAACAGACAGGATTATGGAACAGCTGAATGCCCGTCTTGAAGGCATCCCGCAGCTGAAGCTCGTTTCCCGCGTGGCCGGTTACGGACTGATAGGCGGGCAGGGCTACTCGGCGGGGATGTTCATCCTGAGACTGAAGGACTGGGACGAGCGGACCGGCAGGGAGGACCAGGTGTCCGCCGTTATCGGACAGGTCTATGCCCGCACGGCGGACGTGAAGGATGCCGTGGTCTTCGCCATGGCACCGGGCATGATTCCGGGATATGGTATGGGAAACTCCCTCGACGTGAACATGCAGGACAGGACGGGAGGAGACTTCACACAGTTCTACGACGTGACGCAACAGTACCTGGGCGCTTTGAACCAACGTCCGGAAGTCTCCATGGCCTATTCGTCATTCGCCATCAACTACCCGCAGTGGATGGTGGATGTGGATGCCGCCAAATGCAAGCGTGCCGGTATCACCCCCGATGCGGTGCTGGCCACATTGTCCGGCTACTATGGCGGGCAGTACATCTCGGACTTCAACCGCTTCTCCAAGATATATAAGGTGATGATCCAGGCCGGTCCGGAATTCCGTCTGGACGAGGCATCGCTGGATAACATCTTCGTGCGCATGGGTAACGGGCGGATGGCTCCCTTGGGGCAGTTCGTCACGCTGACACGCGTCTATGGTGCCGAAACCCTGTCACGCTTCAACATGTATAACTCCATTGCCGTGAATGTGACTCCGGCAGAAGGGTACAGTACGGGCGATGCCATCCGCGCCGTCGAGGAAACTGCGGACCGGGTGCTCCCCAAAGGTTACAGCTTCGATTACGGCGGCATCACGCGAGAGGAAAGTGAACAGAGCGGTACGACAGGTATCATTTTTGCCATCTGCCTACTGATGATCTATCTTATCCTGAGTGCGCTGTACGAGAGCTTCATCATCCCGTTCGCCGTCCTGCTGTCCGTGCCTTGCGGTCTGATGGGGTCGTTCCTCTTCGCCAAGATCATGGGGCTGGAGAACAACATCTATCTGCAGACCGGTCTTATCATGCTGATCGGACTGCTTGCCAAGACGGCCATCCTGCTTACGGAATACGCCGCGGAACGTCGCAAGGCCGGCATGAGCCTGACATCCGCTGCCGTGAGCGCCGCCAAGGCTCGTCTGCGTCCTATACTGATGACGGCCGGGACCATGGTTTTCGGACTACTTCCACTGGTGATTGCCACAGGCGTGGGGGCCAACGGCAACCGTTCACTCGGTACGGGCGCAGTAGGCGGCATGCTGATCGGTACGCTGGCACTGCTGTTCATCGTCCCCATGCTGTTTATCGTGTTCCAGAGTCTGCAGGAACGAATTCGCGGTGTCCGGTTCGAGCCGACACATGACTGGCAGATTCAGGAGGAGGCTGTGGAAGAGAACGAAGAACGCCGGAAACATCTGGAAGAAAAAAAGAAATAAAGAGAAAAGGAAACACATGATGAAAAAGCAAATTCTATTGTCTGCGCTGGCTTCCCTTATATTGAGCGGTTGCGGTATCTACTCCAAATATCATCCTGTCACGGAAGTGCCTGACAACCTTTATGGCGAGGAAGCGGTGGTGTCCGATACGTTAAGTATCGGTACACTGGGCTGGCGTGAAATCTTCACCGATCCGCAGCTTCAGGATATCATAGAACAGGGTCTGAAGCAAAATACCGATCTCCAGTCCGCCTGTTTGCGCATAAAGGAGGCCGAGGCCACGCTTCTTTCCGCCAAGTTGGCCTACCTGCCCTCTTTCGCCCTGGCACCGCAAGGGACGGCAAGTAGTTTCGACCACCAGAAAGCGGTACAGACCTATACGCTGCCGGTCACTGCCAGTTGGACTGTCGATATCTTCGGCGGTATCCGCAACGCGAAGCGTCAGGCCAAAGCGTTGCTGGAACAGAGCCGTGACTACCGGCAGGCGGTACAGGTACAGTTGATAGCGGGCATAGCCAATACTTATTACACGCTGCTGATGCTGGACGCCCAGCTGGCCGTCTTCGAGCAGACGGAACAGTCGTGGAAGGAAACCGTGGATGCCACCCGTGCCCTGATGGACGCCGGTATGGCCAACGAGGCGGCCGTCTCACAGATGGAGGCCGCCTGCTACTCGGTGGGCACGTCGGTACTCGACCTCAAGGAACAGATTAACCAGGTGGAGAACAGCCTGTCGCTGCTCCTGGCGGAAACGCCTCATGCCATACGGCGCGGTTCGCTGATGGCTGTCTCCACAGACGACCGGCGGGAAGACGGCTGGACGCGTCCTTATTCCCTGCCGGGCGGCATACTTTCAGTCGGGCTGCCCGTACGTATGCTGGACGCCCGTCCCGACGTCCGTGCCGCCGAACGCTCGCTTGAGGCGGCTTTCTATGGTACGAATGCCGCCCGTTCCGCATTCTATCCCTCCATCGCGTTAAGCGGGAGTGCCGGATGGACCAATTCGACAGGGAGCGTGATTGTCAACCCGGGCAGGTTTGTGGCCACGGCCGTCGCCTCCCTCACGCAGCCCTTGTTTAACAGAGGCACCAATATTGCCCGGTTGAAAATAGCCAAGGCACAACAGGAGGAGGCATGTCTTGCTTTCCAGCAGACGTTGCTCAATGCCGGCAGTGAGGTGAACGAGGCTCTGGTGCAGGTACAGACCGCACGTGATAAATCCGACCTGTACGACAGGCAGGTACAGTCCCTATACCAGGCCTATGAAAGCACTTCACTGCTGATGCAATACGGGAATACAACCTATCTGGAAGTGCTGACCGCGCAGCAGACGTTGCTCGGTGCCCGGTTGGGGCAGATAGCCAACCGTGTGGCCGAAGTGCAGGGGGTTATCAGCCTTTACCAGGCATTGGGCGGCGGAATTGATTGAAATACTCTACTTGTCATACTACTGTTATCTATTGAAGAAAAGGGGTTGTCATCCGTGAGGAAGGTGACCTCTTTTGTTTATTAGTAAGCCGGTGAATTCCCAGAGCAGTCTAAGTAGTATACGTTCGGAGAGTTCACCACTGACACTATCACCTGCTGCTTGACATTAGGCCGGTAATGATAAGAAAATGGCGGGAAGGTACGGTTCTCGGCAACGGGATTCTGCCTTAAAAGACGGAGATCCCGATGTCTGTCGTGAAATGTTCCAGCGTGGCCATGCCGATCAGGGAGTTGCCGTGACGATTCAGTTCCGGGCTCCAGACAGTGATGGACAGGCGACCGGGGATATAGGCCGCCACGCCACCGCCCACGCCGCTTTTGCCGGGCAATCCGGCACGGAAGGCGAAATCGCCCGACTCGTCGTAAAAGCCGCACGTCAGCATCAGGGCGCCCAAACGTTTGGCCTGGCTGGTGGTGAGTACCTGTTCCCCGGTACGGGGGTTCAATCCCCGGTTGGCCAGAAACAGGAACGCACGTGACAAGTCGCGGCAGTTCATGGAGAGGGCGCACTGGTGGCAGTAGACATCGATCACGGCCTCCACATCGTTCTCGATGTTTCCGAAGCTCTTCATCAGATGGCACAATGCCAGGTTGCGTTCGGCGTGCTCACGCTCCGAACGGGCTATCATCGTATCGTAATGAATGTCCTTGTTGCCGCAAAGTTCCCGCACGAAATCCAGTATGGCACTCTTCGGATGCTCATAGAGACTCATCAGACGGTCCGTCACCACCAGTGCACCGGCGTTAATGAAGGGGTTGCGGGGAATGCCACGCTCATATTCCAGCTGCACCAACGAATTGAAAGGGGTGCCCGACGGCTCACGACCGACAGCCTCCCAGATGCGGTCGCCCATACGGCGTGTCACCATCGCCAAGGAAAAGACCTTGGAGATACTCTGTATAGAAAAGCACTCCCCCGCATCACCCACGGAGCAGGAGCGCCCGTCCAGCGTTTCGACGGCGATACCATACTGATGCGGATTCACTTCGGAAAGTGCCGGGATATAATCCGCCACTTTCCCCTCTCCCCAAAAGGATTTTAACTCTTTATATATTTCTGCAATGACCGATTCGTAGTCCATAACCTTTGTCATAAAAATAGCAATACCAAACAAGTGCGTAAAATAAGCATTTTTTTGACAGAATCAACAATGCGGAAGGAAATAAATCCGCACGATTTTACCACTTTTATGCCATCAGGGGAGGTTTTATAAACTTTTTTATAAATTACCGCCGCTTTGATTAGTCAAAAAATTTGGCTGCACAAGGATCTTTTGATACTTTTGTCGCCATAAAAGCAATATGTAGTGTCTGAACACGTAAGTCTGATTGGCTTTCCGTGTTCGGACATTATTTTTTAACTTAATATAAACCTGAAACGAATTGACAACATGAAATCTTGGAAGAAAAGGATTTTGGGAGGAATGTCATCGAGATGTATCCCTGTGAAGCAGGTTTCCTGTTGCAATGATGTGTCAAATAAAAACATTTAGAAAATGAGTAAAAAGACGCTTGTCCTTATCTTGGGTAATCTGACGGCTTTCGGCCCGTTCGTTACCGACTTCTATCTGCCCTGCCTGCCGGTACTGACATCTTATTTCTCGGCATCGACTTCACTCATTCAGGTCAGTCTGACCGCCGGAATGCTGGGGTTGGCGGCGGGGCAACTGCTCATCGGTCCTATCGCTGACAAGTACGGTCGCAAGCGGCCTTTGCTGTGGTGCCTGCTGCTGTTCGTCCTTGCCACTATGGGGTGTCTGCTCTCCACGAACATTGTTCCGTTCATCTGCTTCCGCCTGCTGCAGGGGCTGACGGGAGCCAGCGGACTGGTCATCTCGAAGGTCATTATTGCCGACTCGTTCTCGGCTGCCGACATCGCCAAGTACTTCGCCATCCTTGCCGCCGTGCAGGGAGCCGCCCCGATTGTAGCCCCTGTCGTAGGTGGAACTGCGTTCAGCCTAAGTTCATGGCAGGGTGCGTTCGGCGTGCTGGGCTTGTGGAGCTTGGTGTTGCTTTGCGCCTGCCGCCGTCTGCGGGAAACACTGGACGAGAAAGACCGCCTGCAAATGCCTGTATGGGAAACGTTCCGCTGCTATGCCGCCGTAGTGCGCAACCGACCGTATTTGGTGATGAACCTGTTGCAGGGCTTCGCATCTGCCGCATTGATGGCCTACATATCCGCCTCGCCCTTCATCTTCCAGAATCATTTCGGTCTTACCCCAATGGAGTACAGCCTGTGTTTTGCCTGCAATGCAGTCGGACTGGTGGCAGGCAGCAGCGTTGTGATGAGAATCAAGAACCTGGAGATGGCAACCCGGCGGAGTACCTTCGTGCTGGTGGCTATGGCGGTGTTCAGCTCGTTGGCTCTGTTGTTGGAAGGATCGTTTGCATTGTTTGAAGTATTCATATTCCTCATGCTTTTCTGCGTAGGTCTGCTGACACCTGCAACCATCACCCTTGCGCTACGCACCATAACGGAGAAACGGGGCATGGCGGCGGCCCTGTTGGGAGCCGTTCCGTTCCTGCTCGGCGGTATTGTGGCACCGCTTACAGGACTTGGAAACATCATCCATTCCACGGCATTGAGCATTACTGCGTGCGCCCTCGTCTGCCTATGTTTGGAGAGGCTTTTCAATAGCGGAACAATATCGGAATAAGATTCTTTTCCCGATAAAGTCCGGAAGATGAAATTCGGTTATTCCATGAAGTTTTTTCTCTCATTCCCATCGTCTTCTGCGAAGATTTTTGTACTTTTGCCGGTGTAAATAAAGGAACAACGAGTAGTGTCTTATCACGTAAATCCAGTTGGATTGCATGATGAGACACTCTTTTTTTGTGCCGTAACTCAAACAATAAACTATATCTTATGGATAAAACAACAGAACAACCCCGATTGTGGACAGGTTCTTTCCTAAAGATCTGTCTGGTGAACTTCTTTATCTTCGTCAATTTCCATGCGCTGCTGCCCACGTTCCCTTTTTTCGTCACCTATCTTGGCGGTGATGCGGTAACTATCGGACTGGCTACTGCCCTGTTCAGCATTGCCAGTATCGTGTCGCGTCCCTTCGTGGGATGGCTTATCGATACGCGGGGACGATGCACCCTGCTGGTATTGGGACTTGTCGGTATGGCGCTTATCCCTATGGGCTACTTCGTCTCGGCAGGTATCGCACTGGCGGTAGTGCTGCGTACAGCGCACGGCGTGTTCCACGCGGCATCGAGCAATGCGGCATCCACCTGGGTGACGGACATCATTCCACGTAGCCGTATGGGCGAAGGACTGGGTATGTACGGTCTCTCGATGGCCATCAGCACCGCCGTGGCACCGGCTATGGGACTAGCAGTGATGAACATTTGGGGCTTCCGCCCGCTGTTCGCCATCGCGGCCCTTGTGGCACTGGCTGCCTTGTTAATAGGTATTGGCATACGCTCGCGTGACTACACGATGTCCACAGCACCGTTGCGCTTGAGCGAACTGTTCGAGCCGATGTCCGCTCCAGCAGCCATCACGCAGTTCTTCTTCATGATGGCCTATGGCGTGATAGAGGTGTATCTGGCCATCTATGCCGCTTCCTGCGGGCTGCCCGGTGGCGGAATCTACTTCATCTTCATCGCAGTGGCTACCGTAGCCACCCGTATCCTGTTGGGACGTGCCATCGACAAGTACGGCGAGGCGCAGCTGGTCTATTCTGGCAATGCAGCCATTGCGGCGGGCATCCTGCTGTTGGTATTCGCCCATAACGTGCCTTGCTACTTGCTGTCAGCGGTCCTGCTGGGTTACAGTTTCGGAGCCATACAGCCCTCGTTGCAGACGATGGCGATGCACGCCGTTGCTCCAGAAAGACGCGGTGCGGCCAGCTCCACGTTCTTCGTAGCATTTGACTTCGGCATCGCACTGGGCGGGTTCCTCGCCGGAGTGCTGGTGAAGTATCTCGACTATGATGCGATGTTCCTATGGATGATTGTGCCGTGCCTACTGTCATGGGGCTACTATTACGTATTCGGACGGCACCACACCTCGTCGTTCAACCTGCAGAACCGCAGGAGGACACACATGGCGAATAGCATTGCCAATGCCGACGTGAGCAAACTGCCACTCGTCGTCACCATCTCACGCGAATACGGCAGCGGCGGTCATCGCATCGGTGAACTGCTGGCAAAGCGGCTGGGCGTGAATTTTTATGATCGGGAAATCATCGCGCTGACTGCCCGAAAGAGCGGACTGAGCGAGGAAACGGTCAAGGAGAGCGAACAGACGGTGAGCAGCCACCTGATATACTACGACCCGACACAGACCGCCGTGTTCCGCTCGCAAAACCAAGTAATCCGTGAGATAGCCGCCAAGGAACCGTGCGTCATTGTGGGCCGCCTCGCCAACTTCGTACTGAAAGAGCGTAAGGATTGCCTTCACCTCTTCGTATATGCCGATGAGACAGCCCGCATAAGGCGCATCGTGTCCGAGTATGGCGTGGAGAGCGGTCAAGCCGAGGCTCTGCTGAAACGTACCGACCGGGAACGGCAAGAACACTGTCTGCACTACACGGGCTATGAATGGGGCGACCGCCACCAGTATCATCTGATGCTGGATACATCATCGCTGACGGACGAAGAGGCCGTGCGGATCATCTGTACTGCGCTTGGGAAATAGGAAAATCCCCATTAAGACATGTACAGGCTTTTCGGATAGGCATACAGAACGGAAGGAATCATATAAAGTTGCGTCAAAATACTGGCGCGGTTTTTTTCATGTGGAAAAATAGAGGGACAATGCGGGTAAAAATGGGATTACGGGATAGAACCAATATTGTAAGAGATTACATAACATTTTTCAGATATATTGTGTAACTTTGCATATCAACATAACGGATTATTATGAAAATTGCAGTATTCGGAGCCAATGGTGGCATAGGCAGATGGGTTGTGAAATATGCCCTTGAATGCGATAATGATGTGATTGCTTGTGTTCGTCGTATGCCCTCCAAGCCATTGGGTGCATCCGATAAGTTACGCGTTGTCGTTGTAAATACCGAAGATAAGGAAAAGATGGAGGAGATACTCCGAGACAGCCATGCTGTAATTAATTGCATCGGCGTTTCGATGCGTCCGTTTCACGAGGATAAAGCAGCCGTACATGCAAATAGCGACATAATCTCTGCCATGAAAGCTGTCGGTGTCAACCGTTATATAACATGGGCGACACCAAGTATAAGGTCAGGTGAAGACAGACGCTCAGTTATAACCGTTGTACCGGGAATCATGGCATCCATATTCCTGCCTAAAGCAAAAAAGTGTATCAGGCAGATAATTTCCGATGTTGTGGATTCCGGTCTGCAATGGACAGTAGTGAGATTCATGGCTCCAAAAGACACTTGTCAGGGACGTGCCCTCGTCCTTGGGATACGCTAATCCCAAGGACGCCGTCAACCGCCATTGCAAACCGAAGGGGGTACGCATCCACGACTTCCTTACGGCGGGCGGCCGACAGAAAGTGAAGTTCATTGATGAGGGGAAGCTGTATCATCTGATGGTCGGCAGCCGCCTGCCCTCAGCCAAGAGGTTCTAGAGCTGGAGTTTCGATGAGCTGGTACCGCGCACGCTTAAGGAGGGCGGCTACCTGCTGGAAAAAAGGGGAAACGGATGCGGAACTGCTTTCACGGGCTCTGTTTCTGCCCGAGAGCCAGATCAGGGAACGAGACAGGGAAATCCCACCTTGAAAAAGAAAACGCGCTGACGGCCCTTAAACTGAACTTGCAAGCTCTCAAGGCGTGTTATTTCGATGAGGTGCTCTATTCTTCAGGCACCTATACGGGTCACGCAGATCGCCAAGGGGCTGGACTTGAGCGGCAGGGAACTGAATCTCAGATTGAAGGCTCCCGGTATCCAGTTCCGCCAGGGCGGTACCTGGCTGCTCACCACACGCTATCAGAAGGAAGGATATGCACGAACCCATACGCACAGCTGGCAGAACCGCAGTGGGGAGACCAGCACGGCCATGCATACGGTGTGGACAGAGAAGGGCCGCTTGTTCATCCACAGCCTCTTCGACCGCCTTCCCCGGTTTCTAACGGAAAGCCTTCTTCGCGGTAGAAACATTTATACACGCAACCTGAACCTCTGATGAACCGATAAGTCTTACTCCCAGCACAAATATAACTCAAGTAGAGTGATCTCTCTTGGGAAAAATCAAATGCGCAAGATGTATTTGCTCAACCGCTTACAGATGAATGGAATAGATGTTTCTCTTTCAAATGTGCAAAACTAAAAGAATGTTTACGTCTTTTCAGTATAATTAAACACCTGTCGGGCATGCAACCACGAAAACAGTGCCATCAATGCACCTGTCATGAACAAGATGACTGTGGAATATATCAGATTGCCAAGACCTACCAATGGAGCTGCCAGTCCGCCGAACAAGAAAGCTACGGCTCCGAGAAGGGCGGCGGCAATGCCTTTGTTTTCCCGTTCAGAATCGAGAGCCAACGTATTGCCTATGGGTATCAGCATGCCACAGGAGAAAATCATAAAGAACAACGTAACCTCGAACACGATGAAAGGCCATTCGGCAAGCAGCGCAAACGAAGTTAGGCCACACGTCAGCAACAGACCGATGGTGCCGGGCATCAGGCAGGATTGCTGCTGCTTCAGTCTGACCACAAGCATACTGCCCATAATCAGTCCGATGGCATTGAAAGCGAAACAGAAACCGTAGTTCATGGGGGAAAGCCCGAATTGATGCTGGAACAGGAACGGCGAGGCGGATATGTAAGAGAAGAACACCGCCGAGACGAATGCCTGAAAGAGATTCATCACCATGAAACGGCGGTTACGCAGCACGGGCAGGAAAGCCGTGAGCGACTTGCGGATGGGCAGTTGCAACCGCTTCTCCACCGCAAGTGTCTCGCTCAAGCGTGAACCGGCACAAAGCAGAAGCAATCCCCACATGCCCAGCACGATGAATATGCCCTGCCACGATGCAAGATTGAATATGACTCCGCCCAATAACGGGGCAAGAATAGGCGAGATGAATTGGATGGCGGTAAGTGCAGCAAAGAACTTCCCCATTGCGCTCCCTGTATAGAGGTCTGCCACCATTGCCTTGGAAATGACAAGTCCGCTGGCTCCTGTCACTCCCTGTAACAAACGGAAGAAGACAAACCAATGGATTTTAGGTGAAACGATACACCCCACAGTGGCAACGACAAAGAAAGCCAAACACCATAGTAATGGACGGCGACGACCGTACTTGTCTGCCACCGGACCGATAAGCAACTGACCTACTGCCAGTCCGATCATACTTGCCGTCAAGCTCATCTGGACAAGCGATGTCGATGTCGAAAACCAGTCGGCCAGCTTGGGCAGACATGGTAAGTAGAAATCGGTAACAAACGGTCCGAAACTCGCCAAATTACCGAGTATGAGTAAAAGAGTCATTTTTTTCATTATTCCATTTGTTTGATTTGAAATCAGGGTAATTACCGTTATGTATATGTTTAATATCATTCCTTCACGTTTTTATTCTTCTTCTGATAATGATTTATCAAGACGTAAATTCCTTATTCTTTCTCCAAATCCTCTATCACCATGCTCACATCTTCTCCGAACGAAAGGGGACGGTGGCGATTCTCGGCAATGGCATCGGGATAGTCCTTGTTCAAGCGTATGAGCACAGCCTTCGGATTGCGATAGGTCATCTGCTCAAAAGGATAACGGATAATGGTGGGCGTATTGAAACCTACACCCAATTCAAGAAAGACAATATGGCGACAGGCATAACGGGAAACGAAACTCTCGTAACGGTCAGCCATGTCGTACCAAGCCTTGTCTTGAATGAAACTGGCATCCGCACGGACATGGATATCCATCGGGCCGCCGCAAACGGGACAAACGGGAACGAGCTGCGGGGGGATGCTGCAATCGCTGATGGCGGGCAGGATGGCAGAGACAGCCTGTTCGTTACTGTAAAGGCTGTCGTGGCAGGGCTTGCGGCACTGCATTAGCCCGTAGTCACCTTGCACCCCAAAGATGCGTTCCGGCGAAAGACCCGCCTTGCGGAACTGTCCGTCCACATTGGTCGTAATGACGAAATACTCTTTCGCCCGAACCGTCTCCAACAGTGCACGATAAAGCGGCATTGCCGGAGGGGCATAACGAATCATGTGGACGTGCTTCGCCCAGTATGCCCACCGCACTTCCTCCGAGGGATAAGGGTAGAAAGACGAAGTATAAAGGTCGGTAATGCCGAACCGTGCGATAAAGTCTGCAAAATAGCCACGGAATTTCTTACCATCATACACCAGTCCGGCAGCAGTCGAAAATCCCGCCCCGGCACCGACAAGCACGGCTTCTGCCGAAGCAATGACCTGCCGGGCTTCCTCTATGCGCCGGAGGTAGTCATCCGTCCGTGCACTATCCGAGGAGTTGCTTGTAGATAAGGTAGTCTTCATCTTTGAATACGTTGAAAATAACAGTCTTTATATTCGTTGCCGGATGAACATCCAAATAATCGGTCACGGTGGCGATGGCTATTTGTGCCGCCAGTCGGTTCGGGATGTCCCTGTGCCTCCATCATGCGTTGGCATTCCAAACGCAGTTGCACACCCGCCGCCGAATGGATGGCGTTGTCTATGCAGCCATGCAGGGGAACGAAACAGCCGAGCATCCGGTTGTTGGCGGCATTTGTGATGGCATCCACACGCAGGCGGGTGATGTCGCCCTGCCAAAGGCGCAGGTACGGATGGCCCGGACACGAGGAAATGTCATCCAGTCCCACCACTCCTTTCTCTGCCAACTGTTCTTGCAGTTCCTTGTCCTGCGCTCCCATGAACTCGGGGCTGACAGCGTACGACAGACGTACATTCAACAGGGCACGCATCAGTCGCTGCCGCTCCTTCAAGCCGACAGGCATTTCCATAGAACGGTATTCCTGCCGCTCGTCGAGCAGCGTGCGCAGTATGCGGTACAGGCGGTATTCCCTCTCAGTCTCCATACGTTTGATGCTCAATGGTAGGTGGCGTGGGTGTCAGGTCGAAATAGTCAGACCACGCCACGGGCAGACGGAAATAGACCAAGGAGGTATAGCCGGCATACAGGTGTGACAACACCGGATTGGTCTCGTAAATCTCGCGGCACACATTATCCGGCACGTCGAAACGCACTGTGCCGCCCATGCGTACGGAGATGTTTCCCTCCATCGCCAACAGCTCCACGTGCGGATTCGCCTGTAACTGGCGATAGATTTCCTTGTGGGGCGCTGTGGCAAAATATAGTGCGCTTCCGTCCTGTTTCATGACTTGGAACACCCGTATCTTGGGAACGTAGCCTTCGGTTGTGGCAAAGGCTACGTCACGATGCGACGATAAGAATCTGAATGCTTTTTCCATCGTTTTATTTTCTTACCCAGGCCTTTGTTATCTGGCTCAGCACCAGCTTGTGATATTCGCCCGTCTCGGCATGGGCATCTACAACAAACTTGCGGTCTTCCTCGTTATAGAAGTCTTCGGGGACAACGGTCGTCACCTCGGCCAGGCAGCATTCAAGTATGATTTTCGCCTCTTTGTAAGCCGGATTGCCGTCGGGTGTCTGCACGGCGGTCAGCTTTGTCTCCTTCATCTTGTCCGAGTCACGACCCGACTTCATGCCAAACTGCATGATGTCGTCCTTGAACTCATTGTCAAAGAACGAGACAGTGTAGACCTGCTGCTCACGCATCAGTTCCAGCGTGTAGCGATTGGAACGCAGGAAGTGGAACACGCCCGGCTTGCCGAACACGATACCCCAGCCGCCCCAGCTTGTCACCATTGAGTTGAATTTCTCCGGCGTACCTGCGGTCAGAATGCCGTAGTCTTCACCTACCAGTGTAAACACGTCTTCCCGGATGTTTTTTACATCAATCGTGTCGAACAGTTCGCCGAATGACCGTGACTTGATTTCCTCCCGTGTCAGCGGCGTCGCCTGCTTGCCGGCGCAACACTCGTTACCGATATCTTCGCCCGCCTGTCTGGAGACATTGCCGTTGCAACCGCTCAGCATCGCAACGGCAAGAAATGACAAAAGGAATAATCTTTTCATCGAAAACCTGTTTTTATCAATATGCGATGGTAAAACGCTCACGATGGTGGTTCTCCTGTTCCAATTCGTCAATCATGGCGTATGCATAATCCTCCACGGAGATGAAACTTTCACCATTCTCGTCGAACAGCATGTCGTCCTTGCCCAAACGGAACTTGCCCGTCCGCTTGCCTGGTCCGTTCTGCCCCATGTTGCCGAGGTTGCCAGCCGGAGAAAAGAACACCCAGTCCACATCTTTCTCCTTCATCAGATAGTCAAGGTAGAACTCGCCCATCGACTTCACTCCCGGCAACCATTCGGCAGGCAGGTTACCCGTGTCCACAAGGCGCAGCCCCGGAGCGACGAACAGCGTTCCGGCTCCGCCCACGATGAGCAGACGGCCGACTCCCGCACGCTTCGTACCTTCTACAATCTTCGGATAATTCTCCAATGTCTCCTCATACTGGCGCGGATTCGCCCAACCGGGGTTGTACGCGCTGATGACAGCATCCTTGCCTTTGGCAATCTCAGCCAATACATCGGGATTGGTGGCATCGCCCCCTACAACCGTCAGGTTATCGTTTTCCACCGTTATCTTTTCGGGATGCGGTGCGATGACCGTTACTTTATGACCGCGATACAGTGCCTCGTTCAGAATCGCTGAACCTACAAATCCGCTTGCTCCGATTAAAACTACATTCTTCATACGTTTCTTGTTTTTTAATGTTACACTTCAGAGATATTTATCTTTTTAATGATGCAAATTTACTACATAAACAATTATTTTGCAATAAGTTAAATCTACATCACCAAGTTACTTTCATGTTACTATTATTGTGTTTCAGGTCGTCTGGAAAATGATTTTATTTTTCTTTAACACAAATCTCCACAATGCCATATCTCCTTCGTCGCTTTTTATTCTGCTCCGCCTCCCAGGGCGTTATAGAGGGTGATGACGCTCTGCAGGCAGGCGAAGCGGTCGGCCGCCACGTTCAACTCGGCACTGAGCAGCGACTGGCGGGCGGCGAGCAACTCCAGGTAGGTGGCGTTGTTCGTATTGTAGAGCGACTCGGAAGTCTGCACTGTGCGCACCGCCTGTTTCTGCTGCTGTTCGTGGCTTTCGAGACTGCGGCGGGAGGACTCGGCGGCATAGAGTGCGTCGTTTACCTCCTGTCCCGCGTTGAGCAGTGCCTGACGGTAGTTGAGCTTCGCTATCTCCTCCTCGTCCTTTGACACGCGCAGGTTGGAAATCAGCTTGCCGCGCTGGAAGATGGGCTGCGTCAGCGAGCCGAGCGCCGTCAGTATCCAGCCGCCGGGGTTCTGAATGCCCTGGCCGAGGGCGTTGGTCCAGCCTGCGCTGCCGCCCAACGTGATGTTGGGGTAGAAAGCCGAGCGTGCCTGATTGGCGGAATAGTAGGCCGCGGCGAGCGTCATCTCGGCCTGCACCACGTCGGGGCGGCGCGAGAGCAGTCGCAGGGGTACGCCCGTGGTGAGCCGGTCGGGCAACTGCTGCCCGGCAAGCGTGCCGCGGCTGACGGACTGCGAGGTCATGCCCAGCAGTGTGCAGAGTGCGTTCTCTGCCTCGCGCTGCTGGCGTTGCAGCTCGTTGTGGGTGGCCTGCAGTTCGTAGAAGTTGGCGCGGGCCTGCGTCACGGCGTTCTCCGTGCTTCCGCCCACCTTCATCTGGGCTTCAAGGGTGCGCACCTGTTCCTGCCAGATGCCGAGGTTGCGGTCGCTGATGTCCACCTGCTCGTCGAGCATCAGCAGCGAGTAGTAGGCGGTGGCAATGCCGGCTATCAGCTCCGAGCGCACCGCCTGTTGGTAGGCTTTCTGCTGGAGGAGCGTTGCCTGCGAGCCTTTCTTTGCGTTGCGCAGGTTGCCGAAGAGGTCTATTTCCCAACTCGCCTGCAGGGGCAGCTCGTAGGTCTTGGTGGCCTTGGCGCCGTCGATGCTCTGTATGGTGCCCTGCGGCGCGAAGGCCAGCGAGGGCAGGAAGGCGAGGCGGGCGGCGTTGAGTCCTGCCTTGGCCTGGTCTACACGGAGCAGGGCCACCTGCATGTCGGTGTTGTTCTCCAATCCGTAGCGGATGAGTGCCTGCAACTGTTCGTCGCGGAACACCTCTTCCCACGGCAAGTCGCCTAATGAGGAAGTGTCGGCCGCGGCCACAGGATAGTCGCGGAAGAGACTGTCGGTAGGCAGGTCTTCCGGTTGCCGGTAGTTGGTGTATATGCGGCAACTGCTCATCAGCATCGCACACATTATTATATATATCAGTCGTTTCATGCTTTTTCCCTTTCGTTCTTACGTTTACCCATTACCCGTTCTTCGATCCACTGGAAGGTGATGAAGAAGGCGGGTGTTACAAACAGCAGTGCCACGGTGCCCACGAACATGCCGCCCACGGCACCGACGCCTAACGTGGAGTTACCGTTGGCACCCACGCCCGAGGCGAACATCAGCGGCAACAAGCCGAAAATCATGGTCAGGGCGGTCATGAGGATAGGACGCAGACGGATGCCGGCGGCCACGATGGCCGACATCGTGAGCGACATGCCCGCCTTGCGGCGCTCGGTGGCGTACTCGGTCATAAGAATAGCTGTCTTCGAGAGCAGACCGATGAGCATGATGAGGCCCGTCTGCAGGTAGATGTTGTTCTCCAATCCCCAAATGCGGGCGAAGAGGAAGCTGCCCAGCAAGCCGAACGGTACGGAGAGAATGACCGCCATCGGGATGAACAGGCTTTCGTAGAGTGCACAGAGGATGAGGTAGATGAAGAGGATGCAGACGCCGTAGATGATGACCGTGGTGTGCGAGTCGGCCATCTGCACCTCCTCGCGCGTCATGCCGCCGAACTCGTAGCCATATCCCGTGGGCAGTGTCTGCGCCGCCACCTCGCTGATGGCTTTGATCACGTCGCCCGAGCTGTAGCCCGTGGCGGGCATACCTTGCACCTTGATGGACGAGAACATATTGAAACGTTCCAATGACTCGGCACCGTAGGTCTTGGTCAGCGTGACGAACTGGCTCACGGGAGCCATGCCGTTGGCTGTCTTCACGAAGATGTTGTCGAGCGACTGCATGCTCTTGCGGTCGTCGGACGCTGCTTGCAGGATGACGCGGTAAATCTTGGTGAAACGGTTGAAGTTGGAGGCATAGATACTTCCGTAATAACCGGAGAGTACCGCCAGCACGTTACTCGTGGTGACGCCTGCCCGTTGGCACTGCGCCTCGTCCACGTCCACACGGTACTGCGGGAAGTTGGGACTGAACTGCGTGTACGACATCTGTATCTCCGGCCGCTTGTTCAGCTCGGCCAGGAAGTTGTTGGTCACCTCGCTCAGTGCCTCCATGCCCTTTCCGGCGCGGTCCTGCATGTACATCTCGAAGTTGTTGCCTGAACCGTAACCCATAATCATAGGCGGTGCGAAGACAAAGAGCGTGGCGTTCTTGATGTGCGTCGTGCGGCGGTAAATCTCCTCGCGCACCGCATCCACGCTGTTCTCCTTGCCGGGACGTTCGTCCCAATGCTTCAGCTTCACGATGAACATACCGTGAGAAGCACCGCTCGTACCCATACTGAAGCCCGCCACCATGTTGAAGCTCTCTATCTGCGGAATCTGTTTCAGCTCGTCCTGAATCTCGCCCATGATGGATGCCGACTCTGCCAGCGTGCTTCCGTCGGGCGCGTCGAAACTGATGAAGATGGAGCCGGTGTCCTCCGAAGGCACGAGACCGGAGCGCGACGTGCTCATCAGGTAGCACAGCAGTACGCATGCCACACACAGCGAAGCCCATGCCGCCCACTTACGTTTCAGGAAAAACTTCACGCCCACCTTATATTTCAGCACGAGCCGCTTGAAGGCTGAGTCGAACGCCAGGCGGAAGCGGGTGGAGAACTCCAGCTTCTCGCCCTCCCTGACTATCTGGTTGGGACGCAGGATCAAGGCACAGAGTGCGGGCGAGAGCGTCAGGGCGTTGATGGCCGAGATGCCCACGGCGACCGCCATGGTGATGCCGAACTGCGTGTAGAACACGCCCGACGTGCCGTTCATGAACGACACGGGCACGAACACTGCCATGAACACCAGCGTGGAGGTGACGATGGCCGAGGCGATGCCGCTCATGGCATCTACCGACGCACGGTAGGGCGAACGTTCGCCCTCGTCGAAGCGCACCTGTACAGCCTCTACCACAATGATGGCATCATCCACAATCGTACCGATGGCAAGCACCAGTGCGAAGAGCGTCAGCAGGTTGATGCTGAACCCTGCCGCATAGAGCGCGGCGAACGTACCGATGAGCGACACGAAGATGCTGATTGTCGGAATCAGCGTGGAGCGGGGATTCTGCAGGAAGACATACACCACCAGCACCACCAACACGATGGCTTCGAGCAAGGTCTTGATAACCTCGTTGATGGATGCGTCGAGGAAGGTCTTGGTACTCATCAGCTCCACCAACTCCATGTCGTCGGGCAGCGATGCCTTTACTTCCTCCAGATACTTGTCTATATTAATGATGATTTCGTTGGCGTTGGTACCCGAAATCTGGTTTATCATACAGCTACTGCCCGGGCAGCCGTTCACGGCACCCGTGTACGAATAGCTCTGTGCACCCAGTTCCACAGTGGCGATATCCTTCAGCTTCAGCACGCGGCCGTCGTCATAGGCACGTATGACTATCTCCTCGAACTCCTGTTCTTCCTCCAGACGACCGCGGTATTTCAGCGTGTATTGGAATACGTTCTTCGAGTCCTCGCCTATGGCGCCTGTAGATGCCTCCACATTCTGGCTGGCAAGTGCCGCCTCCACATCGCTCGGTTCCAGCTCGTACTGCGCCATCACGTCGGGCTTCAGCCAGATGCGCATGGCATAGGCACCACCCATCACGTTCACTTCGCCCACGCCCGATATGCGCTGGATGCCCGGCTTCACGTTGATGTTCAAATAGTTTGTCAGGAAGGTCTCGTCGTATGTACCGTTGGGGCTGAATAGTCCGAACACCTTCAGCTGGCTGTTCTGGCGTTTGCGCGTGGTGACGCCGATCTTGGTCACTTCGGCAGGCAGCAGCGACGTGGCGGTAGATACAAGGTTCTGCACGTTCACGGCAGCCATGTCGGCATTGCTGCCTTGCTTGAAGTAGACCGTGATTTCCGCGCTGCCCGTGTTGCTGGCCGTGGAGGTCATGTAGGTCATGTTCTCCACACCATTGATGGCTTCTTCCAACGGCACGACGACGCTCTTCTGCACCGCCTCGGCGTTGGCTCCGCTGTAGGTGGCGGAGACGCGGATGGTGGGTGGCGCGATGTCGGGATACTGCTCTACGGACAGTGCGTAGAGTCCGATGAGTCCCGCCACAAGTATGACGACCGAAATCACCATCGAAAGGATGGGACGGTCTATGAAATGTTGCAGTTTCATGTCTGAATGATGTATGGTTTGAATTTTATGCGATTAATTGTTTGAGCCTTGTGCCACAACCGCTGTGCCGGCCTTTACCAATCCGGCGCCTTCGGCTATGATGACGTCTCCCTCGGATAGTCCTTCTTCCACGATGTACTCCTTACCGTCATTTATCTCGAATACCGTGATGGGTGCCGACACCGTCTTGCCGTCTACCACCTTATAGGCGAAGATGCGGTTCTGTATCTCGTAGGTAGCTCCCTGCGGAATGACGAGACACTGCTCACGCTTGTAAGGCATCACCACGTTCGCCATGCCGCCGCTCATCAGTCGTTTGCCTTTATTGCCGAACACGGCACGCAGGCGCACTGTCCCTGTGGTCTTGTCTATGATGCCGCTGATGACATCTATCCGCCCCGTCTGCCCGTAAATGCTGCCGTCGTTCAGTTGCAACGTAATGTCGGGAAAAGACTCCAATGCCTTGTCTGTGGAGCCATACTGTTCGGTGAGTGCCAGTACCTGCTTCTCGGTGAGCGAGAAGTAAACGTACATCTCCGAATTGTCCGATACGCTGACCAACGCTTCTGACATGGACGGGCTGACCAGTGCGCCCACACGGAACGAGGTCATACCTGCCTGCCCGTCCACCGGACTTTTCACTTCCGTGTATGACAGATTATTCTCTGCATCCCTCAGTTCTGCCTGGGCCTGTAGCAGGGTGGCCTCGGCTGTCTTGTAGGCATTCTGCGTAGTGCGCAGGTCGAAATCCGACACCACCTTGTCCCGGTAAAGCTGTTCTTTCCCGTCTAAGTTGAGTTTGGCGGTCGCCAGCCCGGCCTCTGCCGTGGCCACTGCTGCTTTCGCCTTTTGCAAAGCGGCCTGGTAGGGCACCTGGTCGATGATGAAAAGCACTTGTCCTTTTCGGACAGATGCGCCTTCCTCCACACACACGCGCGTGATGGTTCCGGATACCTGCGGACGCACCTCCACATCCTGCTTTCCCTCGATTACCGCCGAATATTTTACGGACAACTCCCTGTCCTCCGCCTTTAGTGTCTGCAGCGGATATTCGACTGCCGCCGAGTGTTCCCCACCGCCCTGTTGGCAGGCGGAGAAGAGCAACAGACACAGACCCATCATAGTAATACTTTTCTGATTCATATTTTTAATATTGGAATTGTTATCAAAAACATGTGCAAAGGTAAGTACATATCAGACCGATATATTTTATCATCATGGACCTGTATTTGTCCAAAAGTCGCATTTGAAATACATTTTAACATAGTGAAAGTCGTTTTCAATGCCCCCTGTCCTGTTAAAAACACAAAATATTGTAACTTTGCCAATATAATAAAACGTCTAAAAACATATGAACCTGCAAAACATATCCGCACTCTGTTCACCGTCACACGTTCTGGCTGACAAGGTAACACTTTTCACTCCTTCCGAATTCAAGAACATAGAGGGGCGCTCCATTAATGATTGCCGCCTGCTGATACTGGTAAGCCATGGGTGGCTGACGTTGCTTGTGAATGGCAGGGAGTATGAAATGCGTGCCTGCTCGCTGTTGGATTTGCTGGACTGGGCGAGAGTGGAGATTGTGCGCACCAGTCCTGACATGCAAGCCTACTGCCTGTTGCCCACGTTCGAGTTTACAGGAAAATCCATGGACGGACTGAAACCCGGACCGAAGAATTATTTTCAAGACAGGCTTTATCTGCCGGTCATCGACATTTCGGAAAAGGAGAATGAGTTGTTGGAGAGTCAGTTGCAAGCTTTGGAAAGGGCTTTGTCCGACCTCGAACATTACTATCGGCAAGAACTGGTAGAGACTTACTTCAAACTTTTCCTGCTGGAACTGGGAAACATTATGCTGACACATCAGAAAGAGAGCAACAAAAGCAATTCGGTGGTCGGGCGGAGAGACATCATTGTCACCGATTTCCTAAAACTGGTCTGGAAACATTTCCGCACGGAGCACAGCATCGGTTTCTACGCCGAGAAACTGAACATATCTCCCAAGCACCTCGCCCGCACCATAAAGGATATGCTCGGAAAGACCCCACATGAAGTCCTTTGCGAGGAAATGGTGCAATATGCCTCCATGCTCCTGAAAGACGACCGCCTTTCCATCCTCGAAATCTCCGTTTCCCTGCGTTTCTCCGAACAGGCCGCCTTCTGCAAGTTTTTCAAAAAATACACAGGTGTGGCACCGAGCAAATACAGAGTGGACATATCTAAATAAACGGTGATATAAAAAGTTATTTATATTTCTGCTCAACTGCTTACGTTGGTTAGAAGAAACCTAATGGTTCAATAGTGTTCCGGTATGCGTTGTTGACAAATAATGGCAATCTCGTTCGGTCCGATGAATATTTATAGGCGACCGTAAAAAATCCGGCACTTCCTATTGGTCAGGTGATTGCGGAAAATTGGTCTCTTGATTCTGCACCTGCTCCAGAATGGCTTTGATAGTGAACATTTTCTTACCATGTAAAGAGCATATTGATATGTTGTCTGCAACAATATGTAAGGCATGTCTAAAAACAGGTGTTTCACTGGATCACCTGTTTTTAAACGCGTCATCTTCTGCAAGCATAGGCGGAAAACTTTAGAGAGTAATATCCTGTATTGGCTAAGATTACTGCTTCCGGTTCATTACAGAACGCAGAGTTCCGCTGAATTCTTATTTTCTTTTATCACCTTATCACTCTACCACTTTTTCCAGTTGAAGTAGCCAAAGATATGAATTATTGTATAAAAAGCATACAGTCCTGCCGTGAAATCAAGGTCTTTGTAAACATAGAGCCCTGCACTGACAATGTCCACCACAATCCATGCCCACCACTATTCTACATATTTACGTGCCAGCATCCACATGCCTACGATACTGAAGGCAGTGGTGAAAGAATCAAGCCAGGGTACACTACTGTTGGTGAAACAAATGAGTATCCAGGCAATACCGACAAAAGTAACGGTGAATACAATGCCGAGGGCAGGTAATATTTCATCGGCATACGGGTAATGGGAAGTTCTTGCTGTCCTTCTTTGATATGCAGATGCAGTTTTCGTCTTACAAAACTGCCATATTTCCACATCATCCAGCTGTAGATAGCCGTCCCCAGATATAGATATTTATTCCGAAGTCAGCATACAGTCCGGCATCGTAAAAGACGAAAATGTAGATAGCAGGCATGATGATGCCCGCTATCCAAAGATAGATACTCGCCCGGTATTCTAACCAGAGGTAAACAAGACCGATGATGGTTCGATAATTCGAGAGTTCATTCCATGCTTTAAAAACTCAAAGAGATATGTCCCAGTACATTGGTTCCGGCCTGTGCCGCATAGGTTGCATAGCTGTAACGTTCTTTTTCCCCTGCGTCATTGAGGGAATATCCGCTACCTGCGAAACCGTTGTTTTCGTATGTTTCATTGAACAGGTTATATATCGTACAACCCACTGTGACTGACTTCATGCGAGGCAGTTTGAAGGTATATGCCAGGTTCAGATTGCTAACGAAGTAAGCATCCAATATCTGATCATCACGTTTAGCATTGGTCATATATTGCTTGCTGACGTATTGGGATTGCAGGGCTGCTTCAAATCCTCTATATGTATAACTGAAACGATTGTTCAGAATAAAGTCCGGTGAGAAAGAGATAGGGGTATTGCCACGATCTATTTTCCATGCTTCTGTAGCGGGGTCCTCCCATTCGTACAATGTTTCGGAGAATTTCTCTACACGGTTACGGCTGAAGGTGGCATTGATATCCCATTGGAAACCACAGTTCAGTTTCAATCCAGCCATGAGTTCTATACCCATGCGATAACTGTCGGGTACATTGGCTGCTACAGCTTCGCCAATTTCATTCTTTTCGCCTGTCAATACCAGTTGGTCTTTATAATCCATGTAATAGAGATTAGCGCCAAGATTCAACCATGAGTTGGCAAAGGTATATCCCAGTTCATAGTCGAATAAGCGTTCTGCTTTGGGATGTTCGGTTAGTTTTCCGTCGGTATAGTTATTGCGCGTAGGTTCTTTATGGGCTACACTGAATGAACCATATAGACGGTTGTTAGTATTAATCTGCCAGAACAAACCGGCTTTCGGGTTGAAGAAGTCGAACTTATCTTCAATATGCAGGGGTTGAAGTGCGCTCATATCATCGTTCCATTTATCATTCTGACCATGCATCTTGTAGGTGATGTGACGGTATTGCAGATCGGCGTATGCACTGACACCCCCACCTAACTCATAGTTGGCTTTCAGATAGATATTTCCATCGTTTTTAGTAGCGTTGTTGCGGTAGTAATCATTATCAGGGTTTAGTTGCCCCAGATAGTTCTTTACCCATAGTACTTTACCGAAATGGTCGCCATCATAACGATTCAGACCGCCACCCAGTGAAGCATTCAGTCGGTCATTGGTATAATTTACGGAGAAGATTCCTCCACCAAACCAGTTATCCATTGCTTTTTTGCGAACAAGGTCGCTTTGGGTCACGTTTTCTCCACTTACTTCATAGGGTTTCATGCCATATTCTACCAATTTACGTCCAATCTTGTATTCCTGATAATATCCATCTCCTTTTGTATAGTGCAAGCCGGCATTCAGACGCCATTGCGGAGTAAAGGTGTGGTTGACCAACAGGTGATAGTTCTTTTGTACATAGTTATCCGTCTGGTCATCATAGAAGTGAAAAGTGCCACCATTTTTGATTAGTTGATCGGCTTCTTTGACACCATAATCGTAATCAATCTCCGGTTGATGTATCCCTCCGCTTTTATCTTCAATATACATGTATCCGCAAGAGTTGAAACGGCGTCCGAATGCTGCCATTTGATCTTTGCTGGCATAATTCCATGCATGATAGGTGCGCTCTTTTCCGCCGAAAGTGATTAATTTCACCGATGTGTTGTCATTATAATATCCACCTTGGGCATAGTAGGAATTTAAGCCAACGGATGCCCGGTCTATATAACCATCTGAACTGATATTGGATAACCGTATGTCAAAAGACCAATGTTCGTTGATAAGTCCGGTACCTACTTTCACCGTCTCTTTGTGGGTATTGAATGAGCCGTAAGAGGCATTGATTTCAGCGTACGGTTTCAATGAGAAGTCTCCTGTCTGCATATTGATACTACCGCCGAATGCACCTGCACCATTGGTGGAAGTACCTGCGCCCCGTTGTACCTGCAAGTTTTTTACGGAAGAAGCAAAGTCTGGCAGGTTTACCCAGAATACGGTGTGGCTTTCTGCATCATTGATAGGAATACCGTTGGCGGTGACATTGATTCGCGTACCATCTGTACCGCGTATGCGTAAGGTTGTATAACCGATACCGGCCCCTGCATCACTTGTGGTAATGGCAGAAGGTATCATGGTTAATAAATAGGGCAGGTCTTGTCCGAAATTCTGCTTTTTAAGTTGTTCTTTACTGACGTTGGTAAACGCCACTGGTGTGGTTCCCGTGGCACGGGTAGAGCTAATTTCTACTTCCTGCAGGCTTATCACCCGCAAGCTGTCTTTCTCATGCGTCTGCGCACAGACACCCGGCGTTGCCATCAGCAGGCAGGCCGCCATTACATGTTTTCTCATTACATTTTAACTATTAAAGATTAATACAGAAAAGGGGGACTTTTCTTCTTTTTCCCTCCGCCGGCACTACCCGGATCAGGTCAATGGGTATGATCTCAGCCCGTCATATTAGGGCACCCCTTATAGTTGAAATCGGGACAAAATTAAATGTTTTCGCTGAAACACGCAAATCAAGTGAACGATAACTGGAGATAAAAGCCAAAATAAATAATATTCCAATCAAAATGAATAATAAATATTATTTAATTATTCATGAATTTTGTATTCAAATATTTACGCCAACTGTAGCGTATCTTGTTAATGTTAAATTTAATTAAATTAAAAAATTATGAGAATCTTACACACAAAAATGTACTTATTGACGTTTTTGTTGATAAGTTGTCCTTTAGGTATTTTTGCCCAGAACAAGACGCTTACCGGTACGGTCCGCGATGCGATTGATGTGGTGATCGGTGCTTCTGTTACGGTGAAAGGTGACAAATCCATTGGTACTATTACCGATATGGATGGTAATTTTAAACTCTCTGTACCAGTTTCGGCTAAGGAATTGGTGGTTTCGTTTATTGGTTATGAAAATCAAACTGTTCTTATTGGAAACAAAACCCATTTTGCAGTTACGCTCAAAGAATCTTCAGTAATGTTGGAAGAGGTCGTTGCTATTGGGTATGCGAAGGTGAAACGTAAAGAATTGACTGGTTCTTCTGTTTCAGTTGGTAGCAAGGATTTAGCCATTGCCCCTGTGACTACTGCCGCGCAAGCATTAGCAGGCAAAGCGGCTGGTGTGAATATTGTACAACAGAGTGGAGCTCCGGGTGCTGACATCAATATTACAGTACGTGGTGGTACATCTATTACGCAAGGTACCGAACCGCTTTATATCGTTGATGGTTTTCAGATGGAGAATGGTTTGCAGAATGTGGATATTAATGATATTGAAACTATTGATGTCATGAAGGATGCTTCAGCAACGGCTATCTATGGTGCTCGTGGCTCGAATGGTGTTATATTGATTACGACAAAATCCGGTAAGGCAGGTAAGACGGAAGTATCTTATAATGGTTTTGTAAGTTTTGACCGTTTAGGAAAGAAGTTGGATTTAATGGGAGTTGAAGATTATGTAAAGTATCAATATGAATTCCAATTGCTTCGTGGCAATGAAGATAACTTCTCGAATATTTTTGGTGGAGATATTAATTCTGGTGATTTTTATACTGGTGCCTATGGGCGTATTGCTAACGAGTACGGTAATCGTGCCGGCATTGATTGGCAGGATGAGGTGTTTGGTAATACAGGTATCACTCAGAATCACAATGTGAATATCAGTGGTGGTAGCGAGAAAACTAAATACATGTTGAGCTACAACTATACGGGTGAAGACGGTATAATGGATAAACATGGTTATCAAAAGAATAGTATTCGTGCTAAAATTAATCATGAATTATGGAAAGGTGTGCGGTTTGATTTTTCTTCCAGTTTACAAATGACTAAAGTTGATGGAGGTGGTTCATTGGGAGGAACCTTGAAGCAGACTATTTTGCAGCCGGTAACAGGTGGTGTGAAATGGACCAATGAACAACTGCTAGGCTCTGATTTAGCTGATCTTTTCTCTGAAATGTATGGCGGGGATAATTATGATGCAAATAATCCGATAATTAATAACCAATCTATTACTAACGAGAAATATACCCGTATGGCTACGGTGAATGCTGGACTCGAAATAGATATATTGAAGGATTTGACTTTCCGTACTTCCGGAAGTTATATGTGGCAGCAAGTTCGGCAGGATTATTGGGATAACGGTAATACCAGGACGGCTTCTTCCAATCAAAGTCCTTACGGATATGGTTACCGTAACAACAGTGAAAAGTTCTCTTGGCAGATTACAAATACATTGAATTATGCATTTAATGTGAAAGAAGCTCATCGTTTTAATGTCTTGCTTGGTCAAGAAACTTGGTATCAAGAGTCTATGAACTTGAATAATGAATATCGTAAATTCTCAGATGGTAACTTTGGATTGAATGATGTCAGTATGGGTACTCCGCAAACGTGGACGTCAGGAAAAAGTCGGACAGGCCTTGTCTCTCTTTTTGGTCGTCTTTCTTACAATTATAGTGACCGCTATTTATTTACGGGAACATTACGTGCCGACGGCTCTTCCAAGTTTGCCCGTGGTCAACAGTGGGGTTATTTCCCCTCGGCGTCTGCGGCATGGCGTATCTCTGAAGAGGGTTTCATGAAGGACTTTGATTTCTTTCAGAATCTGAAACTGCGGGTAGGTTATGGGACTTCAGGTAATAATAATGTTGACAACAATATGTATGCTACAGATTACGGATCGGGGCATTATGGCTATAATGGTAGTGATTACATTACACTTGTACCCGGTACAACACTTGGAAACGAAAGATTGAAGTGGGAGAAAACTACTACTGCCGATATTGGTTTGGATATATCAATACTTAATAGCCGTATTAATCTGTCTGTAGATTGGTATAATAATGAATCCTCCAATCTATTGATTAAGAATAAGATTCCTACTTCTACCGGTTACACCTATCAATTCCAGAACATTGGCTCTATCCGTAATCGTGGTGTAGAATTTGTTTTGAATACAACTAATATCCGCACGAAGGATTTCAGTTGGACAATGGATTTCAATATTGCTTTCAACCGTTCAAAAGTATTGGATATTTACGGTGATGGGGAGACAGATTATTTCATTCAGGATTACGAATCCCGTATGGGTTTTAAGATAGAAAAAGGAAAACCGTTGGGACAATTCTTTGGGCTGATTTATGATGGTATCTATACAACGGATGATTTTACACAAAATGCCGATGGCAGTTATACATTGAAGGATGGTATCCCTTATCTGAAAGGTTCTAATCGTGAAAATGTAAAGCCGGGTGATGCTAAATATAAGCCGACGGCAGGTGAAGTGGATGCAGATGGAAATCCGGTATGGAGTACTAATGACCGTACTGTGATTGGCAACGCGTCCCCTGATTTTACAGGAGGCTGGAATAATACGTTTACCTATAAAGGATTTGATTTGACTATTTTCATGAACTTTGTAGTAGGAAATGATGTGTTCAATATGAGTACTCAACGTTTTATCGGTCCGTACCTGGCTAATCAAAACACACTAGAAAAAATGAAAAACCGTTTCACTCTGATTGATCCTTCAACGGGTAAGGAAAGTACCGATCTGGCTCGTTTGGCTGCGTTGAATCCACACCAATATGATGGTAATACATTGTGGAATATTTCAGGGAATAACAAAACTGCCATCAGTGATCACAGTAGCTATTATTTGGAAGACGGATCTTACTTACGCCTAAATACTATCACTTTGGGGTATACTTTACCAAAGAAACTAGTGCAACGCGCTAAGATCAGTAATGCCCGTGTGTATTGTACTTTGAATAACATCCATACTTTTACCAATTATACGGGGTATGACCCTGAAGTGTCCGCATCAAGCAGTGCCTTGACACCGGGTATAGATAACTCATCTTATCCACGTTCTAAGAGTTGGGTAGTAGGCGTAAATTTAACATTCTAAATTAGATAATGAATATGAAAAAGATTATGAATATTTTAGGTATATCTGCTGCCATGTTGTTGGTTTTCACTTCTTGTGAAGATTGGCTCGATATGCCTTCCGAATCAAAAGCGGATAGTTCTACTGTTTTTGAAACAGTAGGAAGAGCGGAGATGACCGTGATGGGTGGTTATACATGGTTGCATACCCAAGAATTGGGATATCAATTATTGATGGGAACGGATGAGTCGGTTTCGACAGAGTCCAATTCCAAGTACAATGTGTCCAACTATGACTATACTGCCACCTCCAGTATGTTGAGTTCTACTTATACCACTATGTATAAGGCTATTGAATATGCCAATGTGTGCGTCAAGAATCTTCCGGAAATGAGTGTCAGTGACAGTGAGAGAGAAAAAGTAGATGCCCTGTTGGGTGAGGCTTTGGCGATAAGGGCCTATGCTTATTGGAATATTGTTCGTTTTTATGGTGACGTGCCTTACACGAATGTGCCAACAGTCGATTTGACCACATTTTCTTCTTCGCGTGTCAGTCGTGATATTATTTATGATAATTGCATTGAGGATTTACAGCGTGCCGTAGAATTGTTGCCTTGGAAAAGTGAAGGCATGGTTGCCACTCCCGAACGTTTCACGAAGAATTCGGCATATGGCATATTGGCCCGCGTCGCTCTCTATGCTGCTGGTTATTCCTTACGTTGGGATCTGAATACGGTACCGTACACCCAGAGTTCTTTAGAGATTGCGCAACGTAGTGATGCCGCTCGTATAAAGGAGCTTTATCAGATAGCAGCGGACGCTTGTAAAGCGGTCATCACTAAGGGAGAGAATAAATTGCTGGAAGACTATGACCAGATTTTCCGGGATTTGGGAAATCAGCAGTATAATGATGAAACTATGCTTGAGTATGGTTGGTATAGTACTAATGGACCGGATGTGCGCACTGGTTATACAAATGGTATTCCTACAAGTGGTACGGATAATGAAAGTCTGGGTAAAGGTGGTTCCCAAATGATGGCTATGCCGACATTCTATTTTGAGTTTGAAGAGGACGATCAACGGCGTGATGTTTCGGTATGTAATTATGGGCTTAATTTATCTACCGGTAACAATACCTATCAAATGAATACTTTTGCCGGCATGGGAGTAGGTAAATATCGCATTAACTGGAAAAAGGTCAGAGGTTCATCTGACAGTAAGCGGGATATTAATTGGCCTATATTGCGTTATTCTGATATTTTGTTAATGTATGCTGAAGCTTTGAATGAGTTGAATAACGGTGCTACTTCTGAAGCCCGAAAAGCTGTGGAAGAGGTTCGTCTGCGTGCATTCAACAATGATGCCTCTAAGGTTGGCACAATTCCTTCCGGTTATGAGGAATTTAGAAACTTTATTATCCAGGAACGCAAGCTGGAGTTGTCCAATGAGGGACTGCGCAAGAGTGATTTGGCCCGTTGGGGTATATTGGTCGATTATCTGACGGCTGAAAAGGAAAAGCTGGTTCAATTGGCCAAGCGCGAAGGAAGATATGCAAACGTGGATGTATATCGTGCTTACAAGCTGACTTCAACGCCGTCTTGGGAAGATCCGACGATAGCTTTACCTTACATCTCAATAACTGAACAGGATTTGGTGGATATGGGACTCTCTGAAACAGAACTGACAACAATGCATACGTTGAATTCCGGTTCCAAAGGTGCCATAAAAAGAAAATTCTTTGAGGCTGATGGACAAGTTTATTTCAAAAGCGAAGATGTGCCGGCTGGCGCAAAGAAAGTAGAAGAAGTGGAATATACAATTCTGAACATGTTCAGCATCAATTCCATTAAACAAAAAGGAAATCTTTGTGTAGAAGATGTTGAAGGTCTTTCTTCCAATAATGCATGGATTACGGGTAAAACTGGTGTCTTTTATGGCATGAAAAAGAATATGGTAGAGATACTGCCATTCAGTACTACGGCTATTATCGATGTAAATCCGGGACTTGCCGAGCAACAGCATCCATGTTATTAATATGATGACTAGGAGTGTTTAAAATAGAAAAAGGTGGATTTTCCTCCGGGATAGTACCGCCTTTTTCTTCTTTTTGAATGACGATTCACGTTTCAGAATACAAAATCAAAACAGTAAAATAATGTAATCATGAAGAATACACTTTTCTTATTGCTTTCCTTTTTTGCAATTACTTGTATGCAAGCGCAACAAATAGCTTTTCCCGGAGCTGAAGGATATGGTAAATGGACTGTTGGCGGACGTGGCGGACGTATACTTACCGTGACTAATCTGAATGACAGTGGTGAGGGCAGTTTCCGTGACGCAGTGGAGCAAACCGGCGCTCGTATAGTGATCTTTGCCGTGGATGGAAACATTGAGTTAAAATCTCCGCTTTGTGTCAATAATGATAGTATCACTATAGCAGGGCAATCTGCACCGGGTGACGGTATTTGTCTCAAGGATTATCCATTGGTAGTGAATGCCAGCAATGTTATCATACGTTATATCCGTGTACGTGTAGGGGATCGATATCGTTTGGATAGTGACGGTGTAGGTGGTGGACGTTACGGGCAGAAGAATGTGATTCTCGACCATCTCTCTGTAAGTTGGAGTATTGATGAGTGCCTCTCTATTTATAAAACAGAGAATCTCACAGTACAATGGTGTCTGGTTACTCATAGTCTGAACACCTCGGTTCATACAAAAGGAAGTCATGGCTTTGGAGGTATTTGGGGAGGATATAAGGCTACTTTCCATCATAATCTATTAGCGAACCATGCAAGTCGCAATCCTCGTTTTTCCTCTGTAGATGGTACAAAATGGGTAGATTATCGTAATAATGTTGTGTATAACTGGGGTTTCAAAACTGCTTATGGAGGTGGACATCACGCTGAGATTAATATAGTAAATAATTATTATAAACCCGGACCGGCTTCACTACACCACCGTTTGCTTGACGTTGCAGAGGATGGAACAGGGCGTTATTATGTGGCAGGTAACATGATGGCGGGTGATGATGCCGTGACGCGTGATAATCACAGTGCTGTGACTGATTGTGTTGGAGAATGCACATCCTGTTTGGTCGATTTCCCTTTTCCGAGTGAGCCGATTCATGAAGATACGCCTGCTGTTGCTTATCAGCGAATTTTGGAATCCGTGGGATGTAGTTTCTCACAGGATAGCTATGATCGTGAGGTCTTACGTCAAGTAAGAGAGGGGATTGGTACATTCGGTATAAACGGTATTATCAACTCACAGGAGGATGTAGGTGGTTGGCCCGTTTTAAATGCAGAGAAGGCATTGATAGACAGTGATGGAGACGGTATGCCCGATGTTTGGGAAAGTAAGCATGGCTTAAATCCGAAAAGTGCTTCTGACGCATCTGCCTATACATTGGACGAGAATTATACCAATATTGAAATTTATCTTAATAGTCTTGCCGATAAATGTAATAACTATTAATTGCGATTGCAGCGTGCTACATATCAAAGAATCACATGAGAGCACGTTATGATGAGGGTGTGGGGTTGCAAAATGAAGTGCCCCGCCATGATTTGCAATTGCAGGATCTTCATTTGCAGCGGGCGAAAGCAGATGAGTCCATGAACACCACAATTATCGTCTGGCAAATACGCTAAATTTCCAATTACCGCAATTATCCTAAAAATGTCACTCATTGATAACACGTTTGCCATCGGCTCGGAGAATAACTAGCAGGTATGGTACAGACATCCAGCCTGTCGCTGAAGAAAATGGAGCTTGGAATTGACATGAGTGAGACAAATTTCCGTATCGTTTTGGCGGAGAAGCGTCCGGCTATTTCATTGCCCGCTTACGAATTACAGGATAAAATCAATATTGTAAGATGTTACATAACGTTTTTCGGATATATTCTATATCTTTGAACCATAGGAAACAGCTATACAAGATATATATGGATGTGATACCTGGTTGTGATTTGCTTTCATTTTGTTATCTTGGTACTGCGTAAAAGTTCGCATTGCACTGCATAAAATGCAGCAATATGTATAAAAGAACTGAATATAAGACAATTAAGAGCAGAGAAGCGGACGGATGGATTGGACAAGTTCAGGCGGCTTTTCAACCCTACGGTGTTGTTCATCGTCAGCGACAGCGATATCAGTGCGGAGGAGTTTCTGTTGATGGATCTAACGAAGTTGTTTTAATGCGGTATGAACGAGAGGCTTGTTTTTCTGATCCTGCACTGCCCTTATCGTAGTGCTGCCGCATATCATCGGCTACTGACGGAGAAAAGCCTGTGAAGCGGGATAAATACATAGAATTGAGATAAAATCGCTGAATTGTTTACGCGTTCTCGAAAAATTATTGTACTTTCGCATCGAATATGTCGCCAAAAAACATTTTTTTTGGCGACAAGAAAACAATAAAATGAACGAACAAAATATTGAAAATAAGATACGTTACATCATAGATAGAAAAAAGCACGGTGTAATCTTGTTTGCGGGTGATTTTGCGGATATGGGAGAACGGAAAACCATCAACAAGGCATTTCATATTGCAGTTAAGTGTGTATAGCATCGTTGTGGTCACAGTCGTTCCGAGGCTTCTTTCTTCCCGAATAATCCCAAGAAAACTTTCCGTTTCGGTTTCTTGGGCTGTTCTTGCACACTTTTCCGTGCGATAGCCGGTACCTTGACTGGCAATCTTTTTGCTGATGGATTGTTGCTCGTCAAGTACCTGCACAATATTACGTATTAGCATCTCCTTATTTTCCAACAAGCAACGTACACTGTCTATATGTTCTGTCGGATAAATGGAACTTAAATGACAGAGCATACTATCCACGGCGATACGACGAGAGTTATAAAGCATAAAATCTGCATCGCTCCACTCAAAAATCATTTCACCAGACAACGAAAGTTCGGCAATACTCATGTAAATTCTTCGTATCCCTTTTCGGATATTACTGATTTCGCTGATTTCTTTTGTTTGAGATATTAACGTTTGATTTTCCTGATACCACTTGTACACAATGCTGCATACCAGTATTGCCACCATAATATACCATAAAACTATGAATTTACGCATCGTTTTTAGTAGTTCCTATATTATGGTTATTCCGTTTTTTCTTTTCCCATGGTTTATATATGGATATAATGATAGTGACAACCAATAGAAATATTTGAATAGCTCCCCACCATTTTATTGAAAGCACATTATTCCAAAATATCTCACTATTCAAACCGTATTGAGATATTTCCTCTAATAAAAGCACGTTGCCATCCACACATGGTCCCATCGCAACCGTTCCTGAAATTATCATATACAAGGCTGTGATCCATTTGACTGTAATCCAACGATGTTTGAAGAATCCCCATTTTGTAACGATTCCATATAACAATCCTGTAATGAAACAACCGACAGCTCCAATAATGACCATCCAATCATCTATCATTTTAAGCGAACCGGCATATGTTTGCATACCATAACCTTCATCCGGTTTCACGAAAAAAACAAGAATCATCATACTGAAAGCACCGCCTGTCCATAAGAAAGCGAATAGTAGATGAAATGCTTTCAATAGTTTAACACCTCGATTTTTTAATTTTTTCATGTTGTTTTATATATCTTCTTTCAGCTTATTTTGTTCTTAAGGTAATGCGATTTAGTTTTCAGCAAAAAAAGCAATAGAGACAGCAGACTCAGAACAGCTCCCAAACGGTACATGAAATAAAATCCACCGTAGTGTGCCGCCACGATGCTGCCTATCAACATCCCGATACCGATGCCAATGTCATTACTTGTAAGAAACATTGATGTGGCGGCTCCACGGCGACTTTGGGGAGCCAGTTTGACGAACAGTGTGTTGAACGAAGGATGCAGCAATCCGTATGCAAATCCCTGCATCAGTCCGATAATAAGGAATATCGCCACTCGTCCTGTTTCTGCAATGTCCCCCACATAGGAGAGTAAGAAATAGGTAACGGAAGCCATAGTCAAACCGAAACTGAGCAATATGGTTATCATGCCTTTATCAACCTTTTTCCCGGCAATAGGGCGTGATACGGCAAGCCCGATTGCCATCAGCGTGAAATAAAGTCCGCTGTTGTTGCTTATTCCCAACTCCTTTGCATAAACAGCAATATAAGCACTTGTCGCTCCGTATGGTATGAACACTAATAACTGTGTTAGTGATGCCCACCATCCAGACGAAATAAAGAATGAGCTTAATGTTATTTTCCGTTGTGGTTTTTGTTCACGTGCCGGTATTTTCACCAAAGAAGCCAGCAACAGACCACAACAGGCTATCACGGTAATACCAACAAATATGGTGTCGAACGAGAACCTGCCGTAAGCAGCCAGACCGAGCATCGGCCCCAAGCACATGGAAAGTGTGTTCGCCAGCCCGTAGATGCCCAGTCCTTCGCCCAGCCGTGAATGCGGAATAATCTGGCTGACCAAAGTCGTGCCTGAAACAGTTGCCGCACCGAATGCCAGTCCGTGTGCCATGCGGATGACAATGAACAATGCGAGAACAGTTGCCACCGCATATCCGCAGAACAAAATTGCGAAACAGAAATATGCCAACAAGTATACAGGTCTCCGCCGGAAAGTATCGAGCAAATAACCCACGAAAGGACGTACTACGATGCACGCTGCCATATAGCTCGACAATACCAGTCCCACTACTGACCCGTTTGCCGCGAACTGTTCCGACAGATAAAAGGGCAGTAACGGCATCAGGGCATAGAAACTGAAGAACAGGAAAAAGTTGGCTGCCGCCACATGGCAGAAGTCGCGGGTGATTAGCGGTGGCCGTCTTTTTTCGGATACAGTATGTATATCCTGCCTCATGATTGTTTCATTTTCATTTTTTATTTTCAGCTATTTACCAGTAATAATGTTCATGATACACCTCGAAGTACACGATGCCATGTTCCGGCTCGAAGCAAATCTTGTCTTCCCTCGCCAGCCAGCCGATGGCAGCTGCCAGTTCCAGCGGGTTCAATCCTGTAGCTTTCACGAGTTCTTCCCACGAACACTTGTTGTTGTTCAACGCGCGCCAGACGATGCCGACACTTTCTCCGATCTTTTCTTTGTTCATACGTCTAAAGATTAAATGTTATTGATATAGTTCTTCCTGTAATGCGTGGGCGACATGCCTTTTTGCGCTTTAAAATACTTACCGAAAAAAAATTCGTTCGGGAAATTGAGCCGGTATGCAATCTCCTTGACGGGCATTTGCGTATGGCACAGCATACGCTCTATTTCCCTGATTGTTTCCTCCCGTATCCATTCGGTCGGGGTTTTGCCGCTGATGTCCTTTACCACGGTTGCCAGATATTTGGGAGTGATGCACATTTTGGAAGCGTAGAATGCCACGCTTCTTTCCCGGCAGTGCTGCGCAAACAGCAGGTCCATAAACCGCCCGTACAGGGCATCCTGTGAGGCTTTGTAGGGGCATACGTCTTTGGCAAAAAGATTGACGCGCATCAGCAGGAGGTTTTCTTTCACCAATTGCCCGATTGCCGTGGACAGTTCAGTGAAACTCAGTCCGGTAGATTCCTCCAATTCATTGAAAGAAATGTTGCCGCCTTTTTCTTCGATTGCGGCCAACACTTTGCTTGTTACAGAATGCTTATCTTCCATATTTTGAGTTGTCTGTCAGTTTATCTACGCGCCCTTCAGCTGTTCTTCTGAAAACTTATCACAGCCCACACACTTGCAACCACACCGTAAATGCAAAGAGGTAAGAACTGAGATAAGAGCTGGAAGAATGTACTGCCTTTAAGGTATATGTCTCTCATTGCTGTTATGATATAGCGCAACGGATTCAGGCGGGTTGCCTCTTGTGCCCAGTGGGGCATTGAGGCTATAGGCGAAATCAATCCACTTGTGAGAATGAATATGACGATGAAGAAAAACATCACGATAGCCGCTTGACGCATATTGTCGCTGTAATTAGAAATGGTCAGTCCGAGAGACGATATAGTGAATATATACACGATATTGAACAGGAACACCATCCATATAGCTCCCGCAGGTGTCACACCGTGAATTTTCCATGCAAGCAACATGGAGAAACCGACGATAAATATTCCGACTGTCCAATAAGGAATCATCTTGGAAAGGATGAACTCAATACGTGAAACAGGGGTGACATTTATCTGCTCTATTGTACCACGTTCTTTTTCGCCGACAACATTCAGAGCCGGCAAAAAACCGACAAGCAGTATAAGGGTCATAGCCATCAGTGCCGGAATCATATAGGGCTTATAGTCAAGAGCGGCATTAAACAGATACCGGGGTTCGACAGTCACAGGCCGACGTGCGATTGCTCCGTTGTCATAGCCCAATTCTTGAGCGTACTGCATGATAATTTGGGTCAGGTATGAATTTCCAAGACCACCCTTCATACCATTTACAGCATTGACAGTCACCATGACATCTGCCCCACTGGTACGATACAGGTTATGCTCAAACTCATTTTCGATAGTGACGATGAAATCCACGTTGCCCTCTTGAAGCAAATCGTATGCGGTCCGGTAATTCGGACAAGTCGCATACAGATTGAAAAACTCCGAAGCCTGTAATTTCTGTGTCAAACGGCTTGAAAGTGTCGAGTGGTCACAATCAATCACAGCGATATTAAGATTCTTGACTTCCTGTGTCGCTATACGCGGCACAACATTCATCATGGCAATTGGCAGAAGAATGAACACAACAGGCAACAGCCAGTTGCGAAACATCTGCTTATATTCTTTTGTGAGAAGATATGGTAATGCCTTCATATACAAATTGCTTTTATTTTAGGCAAGCCTCGTTTTGAAAAATCTCCATGCAAGCAACATAAATACAAGCCCTTCTATGGCAAGGGCGCGTATTTCTGTCGCCACATATTCCATACTTACACCTTCGACCATAATCTTACGCGAAGCGGATATAAACCATTTAGCCGGTACAATGTTGGATGCGATCTGTGCGGCAATCGGCATTGACTCAACGGCGAATACCATTCCTGAAAGATATATGGTCGGAACTATCAACAGCAGCGAGATAAGCATTGCCGCTAACTGTGTATTTACAACTGTCGATATGAGCAGTCCGAGCATCAGCGATGTAAATATATAAATGACTGCGGTAATCACATATACCATCAGAGAGCCGGACATAGGAACGTTCATCACAAAATAGGATAGGCATAGTATTGTCGCCATGTCTATTAGTGATATAATCATATACGGTACAAGTTTTGCCAAAACGATGTCGATGGAAGGCAATGGAGATGCAAGCAGGATTTCCATCGTTCCCATTTCCCGTTCCCGTACAATGGCGATGGAGGTCATCATGCAGCAAATCAACAAGATTACCATACCGACTACACCCGGAACAAAATTGACTTCAGAACGCTGTTGCGGGTTATACAGCATTCTCGAATTTACCCGTATATTGAATGGTTGGCCCGTCCCGGTTTGCGCCATCTGCTGTGCGAGTTCTTTTTGGAATCCGGCTACTACTTGCTGGGCGTATGCTACACGGACACTTGCCTGATTCGGTTCGCTGCCGTCTGCCAGAAGCTGCACCGAGGCATCCTGCGAGTGAATGATGCGGTTGGCAAACTCTGGTCCAAAAACAACAACAAGGTCTATTTCTCCCTTTTTGAAAAGTTCAGCCGCCTCTTCTTCGGTCCTGACTTCCCCTTTGCCTATAAAATACTCATTAGCATAGAGCCTCTGAGTCAGTTGTTCGGTGTAAATGTCGCGGCTTTGGTCAAGCACGGCGACGCGGATATCCTTGACCTCATTCTTAATGACATAACCCGGTAACAATACCATTATCTGTGGCATGACCAGCAATATCAACAGTGAACGCGGGTCGCGCAGGATATGTATGAATTCCTTGCGGACGAAACTTAGAAACTGTTTCATATCACTTATTTTATTCAGTTGTTAATCACCTCGCTTGGCTGTTCGGGCCAGCGCATAAAACACATCATACATGGAGTTGCCGTGAAACTGCTGTTTCAATTGCGCGGGTGAACCGAGCGCATCAATGCGTCCGTCAACCATGATGCTGACACGATCGCAATATTCGGCTTCATCCATATAATGTGTCGTCACAAACACGGTAATGCCGTTGTCGGCAGCCTTGTATATAAGTTCCCAGAATTGACGCCGTGTCACCGGATCGACTCCGCCCGTAGGCTCGTCAAGAAAAACAATGCTCGGCTCATGAAAGATAGCCAAAGAGAAGGCAAGTTTCTGTTTCCAGCCTAAGGGTAGGCTTTTCACCATCGTTTTGCGCTCGGCTTCAAAACCGAGTTCCTGTAATAATTCCGCTATCTTATCCCGTACTTTATTCCGGGGCATCCCATATATGCCGCCGAAAAGCACAAGATTTTCTTCCACAGTCAGGTCGTCATATAAGGAAAATTTCTGCGACATATATCCAATATGACGTTTTACCTGCTCGTATTCGGTAGCCACATCGTAACCGGCTACAGTCGCTTTCCCCTCGCTTGGTTGTGAAAGCCCGCACAGCATGCGCATGGCCGTCGTCTTTCCTGCCCCGTTTGCACCGAGGAAACCGAAAATTTCGCCTTTTCGGACTTCAAAAGTCACATGGTCGGTAGCTGTGAAACTACCGAACTTTTTTGTAAGACCTTCTGCCTTTATTACAATCTCATCTGTCATGGATTCCTATTTTTGAAGGTTCATAAAACAGTCTTCGATGGTCGGCTCAACAACCTCTATGACAATATTCCGGTGTCCCAAATCTTCAAGTTGGTTGCGAAGTGAATCAACTGTAAGTGCCGAGGTGTCGATGGTGGCATGGTGGTTCTCTCCGAAAGCGAAAGCCGTCTTTACTCCATTGATGCCACGAAGATCCGTAAGAAGTCTGTGCATCTTATCGGAACGGATAGACCACAGTGTCTGCGTATATGCCCGGATGATGTTTTCGGGTGTGTCAATGGTAAGGAATAATCCGTCCTGTATGAGTGCGATACGGTCACACTGTACAGCCTCGTCCATATACGGGGTCGATACCACGATGCTCAACTTGAAATTCTTTTTCAGTTTCTGCAACATCTCCCAGAATTCCTTGCGGCTTACCGGATCAACACCGGTTGTAGGCTCGTCAAGGAAAAGTACGTGGGGAGCATGTATCAGCGCACACGACAATGCGAGTTTTTGCTTCATGCCTCCAGAAAGTTTACCCGCCTTACGCTTTTTGAACGGCTCTATCTGACGGTATATATCCTCTACCAGATGATAATTTTCTTCTATTGTGGTATTGAAAACGGTGGCAAAAAACGAAAGGTTTTCCTCTACAGTCAAATCCGGATACAGAGAGAACCGTCCGGGCATGTATCCGATGTGGTGACGTATCTTTTTATAATCTTTCACAACGTCCATGCCATCGACCACAGCCGTGCCGGAATCGGCAAGGAGCAGAGTCGTCAGAATCCGGAAAAGCGAGGTCTTGCCAGCTCCGTCAGGACCTATCAGTCCGAAGATCTCACCTTCTACGACATCGAAAGAAACTCCTTTCAGAGCTTGTACCTTTCCTTTGTCATAGGACATTTTGAGGTTTTCCACACTTACTATAGCCATACCACTCCGGATTTATAGTTTTACATCCCCGTACATTCCACGTTTGATAAGTCCGTCATTCCGAACCGTTATTTTTACGGCATAGACAAGATTCGAGCGTTCATCGCGGGTCTGGATTGTCTTGGGCGTAAACTCAGCCTCGCTGCTTATCCATGAAACAGTACCCTCATACTCCTTGCGCCCGTTTGCTCCCTGATCGGCATAGACTTTTACTTTCTGACCGATTTTAAGATTGGTCAAAAGGTCGGCGGTTATATAGGCTCTCAGTTTCATGTCCGATACATCGGCAATTTTGAATAAAGCACGCCCCGGTACCGCGAATTCACCTGTCTCGGCATATTTGGATAAGATGACACCATTGATAGGCGATGTTATCACAGCCTGCTGCATCATATCATCAACCTGTCCTATCTGTGCGTCAAACCCGGCAGATTGCCCGTCAATGCTTCGATTGGCCGTGGAAACCTGCTCGTCTGTCGCTGCAAGCTGCTTCTGTAGAGTAGCAATCTGATAGCCTATATCATCGACTTGCTTCTGAGTGGCCGCTCCATCTTTGAGCAAGGCCTTGAACCGTGCCTGCTCCGACTGGAGATTAGTTATCTGCTGACGCAGGGAGGCAACTTGCTGTGCGGTATTCAGTCTGCGACTTGTAGTAGCGTCTTTCCCGGCACAGAGTTGTTGCTTTTTCAATACGAGTTGTGTCATATCAAGTTCGCCAAGAGGCTGGTTCGCTTTCACTGTTTGTCCTTCTTCCAGATTAAAGAACTTGATTTCCCCCGTTCCTTTGGCTGATACGATGACTTCTGTCGTTTCAAAAACTCCAGATGCATCGTAATCGACATCTTTGTTTCCACAGGCAGTGAGCATCATTGCCGATACTGCCGACATAAGAATTATCACTTTTTTCATATCTGTTGTTATTTAATTGTTCGTAGTGTATTTCAAATCGTAGCTCTCTTTCAGCATCAGTATGGTATGGGTTGAGAGGTCTATGCGTGACTGGTTCTCACGGGTTATCTCTTGCAATAGATTGTTAGTATCAATGATGCCATGTTCAAGCCGTGATTCCGCAGACCGGCGGACATCGCTGCGCAGTGCCACTATCTCTTGATCATCCTTTATCATCTGTCGGTATTTGGCTATGCCATCGGATTGTTGGATTTCAGTCAGATGATTGTTGAACAGGAATGTTTCACGGGCAGATTCCACCAATCCTCGATGGGTGTTGAGTTTTGCATGGTCATTCTTCCGGGTGTATAAGGCTCCGATATTCCACGACAGACGGACCCCTATCATTCCGTTCAGTTTCCAGTCCCGGTTGAACATCGCGTCAAACATATCATATCCCGGATAACCGTAATAGCCCTGTGCAAAGACGCTCAGTTTTGGAAGCAACCGGGCGTTCAACAGACGTTCCTGAGCATTGGCAAGTTCAATTTGCGTATCAAAAAGACGAAGTTCAGGACGGTTATTCTCCATTGTTTGCACCATAACATCCTGCGGAATAGTAAGATTTGTGATGCTTTTGCCGATGAACACTGCCAACATATCCAAGAGGCTTTTTCTTGAAGACGCCAGTTCGGTTGCCTGTTGTTCTGCTTTCAGTTTCTCCGCCATAACGGTATTGACATCGCTTTGCATGGCTATACCATTGGAGAGCATGGAATGAAGTTTGTCGAGATTAGATTGAAGTAATGTCTGCAAATCCTTATTCAACCGTATCTTTTCTTCAAGAAGAAGAATACCGAAATAAAGGTCATTTACTCTCTGGCGAATTGCATATAAATTGGTTGTGGTCTGGGCAGTCTGCACTTCACCTTCAAGACGCGCTACACTCTTCTGCCCGCTGATAAGTCCGCCATCATAGACCGTCTGATTGATGTCGATTCCGACACGATATTGATCCTTTCTCAATCCTTTCACATCGAATCCCTGCTGTCCGAGCATCGTCTGCAACGGAGCGGGAAGCGTCATTACATCGCTCTGGTAGGTAGCCTGAGCTGTTGCCGAAATCTGCGGAAGCCATCCTTTTGAAATGTTGCTCACACTATAATCTGTCGTCTGCCGTATCAAATCATACTGTTTTATGAGCGGATAATTTTCTTGGGCCAATCGCTGGCATTCATCCAGCGTGACCGTTTGAGCCTGTGCCAATATCGGCAAGAGCATCAGGCTGAAAAGTGTTGTGATATACTTCATATTTATTGAGGTTTATGTTTCACGTTGCAAAGTTAGGGTGACCTAACAGGAATCTTATTTTAAAATCCCTACTTAAATTGTTGATATTGTACGATTGTGTGTTTTATCATTAAATTATTTCGATTTTTATATCTATCTTTGTACGCAGAACAATATAATATCCCAAAAGATGAAGAGAAGCTCATTCAACGATTTCTCATTGCAGACAACCGATTTCAGCAGTCTTGAAAATCTTCCTGATTTAGCATTTGTCAATGAATATTTCGGGATGAACCTGAATGTTGGACCATACCGCGACAACTTTATAAAAGTGGGGCAACCTTATCGTTTCGTTGAAGGGCGTATTCTGTGGGTTACGGATGGAAGTGCGGATTTAGAACTTACATTAGAGAAACATCAAATCAAAAAATGGGATATTATCTTGCTGACTCCGGAAACCATAATGGAACTGAAATCATGCAGTGACGATTACACCATGATTGGTGTGATATATAAAGAGAACATACCTGTCAGTAAAAATATCATTATTCATGCAGAAGAAGATGATTGGCATGAAACCCTTAGGTTGGCAAACATTTTGTGGGATATTGCAAGGCGAACACCGTTCCGGCGGGAAACGGTTAATCGTTTAATTTCGACCATCATAAGTGACATACAGGATATAAATCGCGCAAAACAAGAGTCACTTCCCCCAAGAAAGGAAAACCGTCAAGAACAAATATTCAGTAAATTCAAAGAACTTGTGAATGAATATTGCAGCCAGCATAGGACTATTCCTTTTTACGCCGACAAGCTTGCCTTGACGCCCCATTATCTTTCCAATCTGATAGCTAAGGTAAGCGGTCAGAGCGTGATGTGTTGGATAAACCGTGCCACGCTGATTCAGGCAAAAGTATTGTTGAAAAACAAAAATATGCTCATTTGTGAAGTCGCTTATAAATTGAACTTTCCCAGCCAATCGGCATTTAGCTTTTTCTTCAAAAGGGAAACCGGTATGTCTCCCAGTGAATATCGGGAAACGGATTGATATTATACATAAAAGTATGTACTGAAACTAAAATGTTTTTTGGCGTATTGCGAATTTCAAAAAAAGAGCCGTATAAAACTCTATACTGAGTAATGATACCGGCTCTTCTGTATGAGAATAAAATTATAATAAAATTTTCTACTTCCTAAAATTGAAAGGGCAACACAATTCGTTTAATTTATATTTTCATTCCTTTCGGGCGGTTTTCATCCTTGACTGACAGACCCGGACGCCCGATTATGATATGGTCGGCAATGAAATTGCCCGTAGGACTTCGTTCACTTGCCGGACTGCATATCTGTTGCGGCATATCTTCGGAATATTGCGTCTGCCTATTCCGCAAATCGTCAGCATCCGTCTTGATTTGCTGCCCATCATTCTCCTTTTCTGCGACTTCGGGCGTGGGCGGCGCAAGCTCCAGCTGTATCTTGCGGTCGAGGGCGGCAAGTTCGGACTTCAACTGTTTCAGTTCGTCCTCCTTCTTCCACATCTTACCCGCTATCTCCTGCAACTGCGGTATCTCACGTTCCAGCACCTCGTTCTTCGCCTTGTATTGGTCGATGATGGAGGGGATGCGCTCCATCGCGTTCAGAAAGTTGCGGGCGGCGGCCAACGGGTCAGCCATCGCCAGATGCCCGTTATTGTAGGTGTACTTGTAGTTTCCCTCGACCACGAAACGGTTGTCGGTGAACTCCAATCCCTCTTTGAGTATCCTTTCGCTCACCACCTTTATCGGAAAACCGTAAAGTTCTCCGACCTGCGTGTAAAGTCCGCCTGTAGTGGCGTTCCCCGCTATCTCCTGCAAACGCTTTCCAATGATCTTCTCATCGGTAGAATCCACACCGTCCACCTTTATCATATTAAGGCGGTTGCCCTCCTTGTCGGTCTGCACCACCGAAAAGAAGCGGTTCCAGTCATCCGTCATGGCGGTTGGCGATGTCAAGCAGGCGGATTTCCTCTTTGGTAAGGAAACTGCGTGTCGTTTCCTCCTTCTTGATTTCATACTCGCGGAACGGGTCGCGTGTCAGCCACCCGTTGTTGATGGCGATGAACACCATCGTCCTTAGGGGGCAGACGTACAGCCACACGGTATTGGTGCAGCAGTGCTTGTCCGTGCGAAGGAACATCTCGAAGTCGGAGATGAAAGCCGGTGTAAACTCTTTCAATGCGATGTCTTTCACATGGTAGCAGATGTCGAGGAACTCTTGCAGGTGTTTGTAAACGGTGCGGTACTTCAACAGCGTGCCTTTTGCTTTCATGCCTGCCTCCACCTGTTTCTCGTAGTCCTCGTTGTGCTGGCGGAATACCTGCATCAACGTGTGGTAGCGGTGTTCCAGTCCGAGAAAGGCGTTCTTCACCTTCTCCGCCGTGACGAAGTTGTCACGCTCCATGATTTCCTGATATTGCCTGTTGATGCGCACCCGCATCTTGTCAAGCATACGGTTCGTTTCGAGTGCCGCCGTGCTTCTGCCCGTGACACGTCCCCCTTTGGTGCCCCACAGTTTCGGATCGACAGTCAGCTTGCAGCTGAACTGCGTCTGGCTGCCGTCCACCGTGATGCGTCCCATGACGGGAACTGTCCCGTCCTTTTTCACTACCTGACGCTTGTGATAGAACAAACTCCGATTTAAGCCAATGGGAGCCACTGATAGACAAATATTTCTTTGTCAGTGATTTATGCCGTATTCTTCGTTGCTTCGCAGAATAGGCAAAATGTAAACCAATGCAGTTTGCAGAAACGGTTAGGTTTCCAAATCGTAACCCTGCAATTTTGCATATTTGATAGTCTTGTGTTTGTTTTGCGCCGTTCTGCGCAGGTTTGCTTTCAGCCATTTGGCGCATGTGAAACTAAATTTGCAACCAAAAAACAAACGGTATGAGAGCAACATTCAAAATCCTGTTCTTCGTGAACAGAAGCAAGGAGAAAAACGGCATTGTCCCCATCATGGGACGAGTGACAATCAACGGGACACAGGCACAGTTCAGCTGCAAGTATTCCATTGCGGCAGAGCAGTGGGACACCAAGGCGAACAAGGTGAAGGGCAAAGGCAAGGAAGCCCGCGACATCAACTATGCCCTTGACAACATCAAGGCGCAAATCATCAAGCATTACCAGCGCATATCGGACAAGGAGGCGTATGTGACGGCTGAAATGGTCCGGAACGCCTATCAGGGCATCGGCACGGAATATGAAACCGTGCTTCGTGCCTTTGACAAGCACAATGCGGATTTTGCCAGACGTGTAGGGAAAGACAGGGTCAAGGAAACATTTTACAAACATACGATAGCCCGCACCCATGTCGCCAACTTCATCAAGTATTACTACAAGCGCAATGACATCGGCATGAACGAGCTGACGGAGGATTTCATGAACCAGTACTGCGTCTATCTCCGCAACGAGGTGGGTGTCCAGCAGTCCACGGTCCGGCTATACACGACGACATTGAAGTCCATCGTCTCCCATGCGCACAAAAACGGGCTGATACCGAGAGACCCTTTCGCCAACTGCCGTGTCAGCGGAGGAACGAAAGAGCGTGAGTTCCTGACGGAGGATGAGGTGCAGACACTGATGTCGCACCGTTTCAACGACCCTGCGCTTACACAGGTACGGGACATTTTCGTCTTCGGATGCCTGACCGGAATCTCGTTCATTGACATAAAGAACCTGACCACCGACAACCTTGTCACCATAAACGACAGCCTTTGGATTTCATCGGCACGTCAGAAGACGAAGATACCGTTCCGTGTGAAGCTGATGGAGAGTGCCCGTAAGATTATTGACCGTTATGAGCCGTTCCGCAGGGGGAAATACCTGTTCAATGTTTACAGGAACGGATGGACAAATGTCCTGCTGAAACAGATTGCGGAAGAATGTGGGATAAACAAGCGGCTGACCTTTCACATGAGCCGCCACTCGTATGCGGTGATGGCTATTTCAAACGGCATGCCGATTGAAAGCGTGAGCAAGATTTTGGGGCATACAAAAATCACCACCACACAGCATTACGCAAAGATAACCACCGAGAAGCTGGATAAGGACTTGGCCGTTCTTGAAAGCAAAATCGGTGACAAGATGAAACTGGTATAATATAAACAGGGATGAACATGAAAAGAGGTATCATGACAATTGGTGAATCCGGCAACATCATCATGCCGGAGATTGTCACCGACATTTGGATGAGCGAGCCGGAACTGGTGGAGCTGTTCGGGGTAATCGCCCCGACACTCCGTGCCGCAGTCAGAGCCGTGTATAAAAGCGGTGTCCTGAAAGAATACGAGGGACGGAAATATGTCAGATTGGAGAACGGGTATTATGCCGATGTGTTCGGCTTACCGATGATAGCGGCACTCGCTTTCCGTATCAATACCTTTGGTGCGGAGCATGTGCGCAATGTCATACTTGAAAAACTGTACTTGCGAAAAGAGAAAACAAGCATCATCTTTTCGCTTGGTATAAACAGTATGAAAAGTTCTAAGTATCAAGCATGAAATATCTCAATGTGACGACATGAAATAATGAAATCTATGCGTATTCCCATTGCCAACAATGTATTTATATCAATAATTGAATAGGCGTATTGCCATTCACACATACGAATACGACAAACCCGAATAAACAGCTGTCAGAGTGGTGTTTATTCGGGTTTGCTTTTTCACACGATTTTCATCCACGGATTGCTAACTTTTTGGTTGCAAGGTGTTTTATGCTGCGTTCTGCTGCGATTTGCGTATCAAGTTATCCAACAGTTGATTATACTTTTGTGGCTGACATTTTACCAAACTAAAATCGAATGAAAATGACAGCCAAAGAATCGAAAGACAGCCGCCGACCGCCCACAGATGGCAGTATGGTAAGTGAAGAGTTTATCCGTGTCGGTACAATGCTCTACAAGATTGTGGACCAGCCGACTCTGAACGGAGGGTATGTAAGGAAGCGCATCGCATGGAACAACGAGACCCTGCGCCAAGACTACGGCAAGGACTATCTCGCCACCGTGCCGAAGTATGACGGCTTCTGCACCGTACCCGAACACGTCAGCTATCAACCTGTAATCGGCAAGTTCCTCAACCTCTACGAGCCGATAGACCATCAACCGAAAGAGGGCGATTTCCCCTTTATCCGGTCGTTGGTGAAACACATCTTCAGAGAACAATACGAGTTGGGAATGGACTATCTTCAACTGCTCTACCTGCACCCCATACAGAAGCTGCCCATCCTGCTGTTGGTGTCGGAGGAACGTAACACGGGCAAAAGCACGTTCCTGAACTTTTTGAAAGCCCTTTTTCAGAATAACGTGACATTCAACACCAATGAGGACTTCCGCAGCCAGTTCAATTCCGACTGGGCAGGGAAACTCCTTATCGTGGTGGATGAGGTGCTGCTCAACCGCAGGGAGGACAGCGAGCGGCTGAAGAACCTCAGCACCACACTCTCCTACAAGGTTGAAGCCAAAGGCAAGGACCGTGACGAGATAGCTTTCTTCGCAAAGTTCGTGCTATGCTCCAACAACGAGTATCTGCCTGTCATCATCGACGCAGGGGAAACACGCTATTGGGTGCGGAAGATAGACCGCCTGCAGTCGGATGATACCGATTTCCTGCAAAAGCTGAAAATGGAGATACCCGCCTTTTTTCATTTCCTAATCCATAGGGAACTGTCAACGAAAAAAGAGAGCCGGATGTGGTTTGCTCCCTCGCTGCTGCACACCGAAGCCTTGCGGAAGATAATACGCAGCAACCGCAATCGTCTTGAAATCGAAATGCACGAGCTTATCCTTGACATCATGGAGAGTGTAGGCACGGACACTTTCTCTTTCTGCCCGAATGACATTCTTGTGCTGTTGGTAAACACGCAGGTCAAAGCAGAAAAGCACCAAGTGAGAAAGGTGTTGCAGGAGTGTTGGAAACTTGCACCTGCACAGAACGGACTGACATATACCACTTATCAACTGAACTACAACCGGGAATGTCGGTATGAGCCGATAAGGAGGGTTGGACGATTCTATACCATCACAAAGAAACAGCTTGAATCCCTGTAATTCCATTATTTTTTCGTTGAATTGATGAATAAGGATATAACTATGCTGATAATAAAAGACATACGCTCTCAACAAAATCTCAACACACCAAAAGAAAAGTTGAGGATAAAGCCGAGTGTAAAGTGTCGAACGATTGTTGATTTCTCTTTTGGCGAGTGGTTTGTTGAGAAGCCGTTGAGAAAGCATAACACTGTATATAAGGAGATTACGTTATCCATTCATCAAATCAACATTTTTTCAACCATTACCAAATCCATAGAAATATCATATCATGAACATCCAAGAAGCAAAACAAATCAGGATTGCAGACTATCTGCAAAGCCTGGGGTACACACCCGTAAAGCAACAGGGCAACAGCCTTTGGTATAAATCCCCGTTCCGTCAGGAAACGGATGCATCATTCAAGGTGAACACCGACCGCAATCTGTGGTTCGATTACGGACTGGGCAAGGGCGGCAACATCATCGCATTGGCGCAGGAACTTTATTCCTCCGACCATGTGCCTTACCTGCTCGACAGGATTGCGGAACAATCTCCACACGTCCGTCCCGTGTCTTTCTCTTTTCGCCAACAACCATCAGAACCGAGCTTCCAACAGTTGGAGGTACGGGAACTCACCCATCCGGCATTGCTGCGCTACTTGCAGGAGCGTGTGATAGATACCGCTTTGGCAAAGCCGGAGTGCAAGGAACTGCACTTCATCCATAACAGTAAGCCCTATTTCGCCATCGGTTTCCCGAATGTGGCAGGAGGGTTTGAAGTGCGCAACCAGTTCTTCAAGGGCTGCATCGCACCGAAAGACATCAGCCACATCCGGCAAAAGGGAGAACCGAGGGAGAAATGTCTGGTATTCGAGGGCATGACGGACTATCTCTCATTCCTTACATTGAGGATTAGAAACTGCCCGACCCTGCCCAACCTTGACGGGCAGGATTATGTCATCCTCAACTCCACCGCCAACGTGCCGAAAGCCATAGACGTGTTGCACGGGTACGGACGCATCCACTGCCTGCTCGACAATGACGAGGCAGGAAGAAAGGCGTATCGGGATTTGGAAATCGAGTTTGCCGGACGTATCCGGGACTTCTCCCACAACTATCACGGGCATAAAGACCTGAACGATTACCTGTGCGGAAAACGGCAGGAAGTTATCATTAGCCCACAGTTAAGAACAATCGTTAAACCGAAGAAAAAAGGGTTTGGATTATAAAGCATCAAATGAGAAAAAACGGGAGTTGCTCGAAATTGATTCGGTTAGAATCGTGGGGTAGCAAGTTTGTGTTTCGGGACACCCGAAACTGCTTGCCACCCACTCCCCGAATCGCAGGGAGCGGCATCCCGTTGGTCTATACATTAACTACAATGACAACACTTGAAATGGAACAGAAGGGAGATAAGAAGCGTAACAAGGGCGGTCGTCCGAAGAAAGGGGCAACCGATAAAATGACATACCGTGTCGCCGTGAAGATGGCGGCGGCAGACTACTTTTGTCTGCTGACACGGGCGTATGAGGCAGGCGTGTCGCCGAGCGAGTACATGAGGGAATGTTTCCGAAACGGATATGTAAAGGAACGGTTGTCGAAAGAACACTCCGAGCATGTGCGCACGCTCTGCGGCATGGCGAACAACCTCAACCAGCTTGCCCGCAGGGCAAATGCCGGAGGGTATTCCGAAGTCGGCTGGGACTGCAAGGTGGCTGTGGCACGGATTCATGAACTTATCAACAAGATTGGGATATGATGGCAAAAATCGTAAAGGGGAGTGACTTCAAGGGTGTGGTGGACTACATCCTTGACAAGAACAAGGGTACAAAGACCGTGGCATATGATGGCTTGTTCATGGAGAACAAGGACACCATTGCCATGAGTTTCAATGTCCAGTCGCAGATGAACATCAAGGTGGCTAAGCCTGTCGGACACATCGCCCTGAGTTTCTCCAAAGAGGATGAACCACGCCTGACAGACCGTGCGATGGCGGGTATCGCCCTTGACTACATGGAACGGATGGGCATCCGGAACACGCAGTATCTCATCGCCCGCCACTTCGACAAGGAGCATCCGCATATGCATATCGCCTACAATCGTATTGACAATGACGGCAATACCATTTCAGACCGGAATGAACGGTTGCGCAGTAGCCGTATCTGCAAGGAGCTGACTTTGAAATACGGTCTGCACATGGCTAATGGTAAGGAGAACGTCAAGCGTGACCGCCTGAAAGAGCCTGACAAGACGAAATACGAGCTGTACGACATCCTCAAAACGGAAGTCGGCAGGTGCGGCAACTGGGACGTGCTTGTCGCCAACCTGAAGCGGAAGGGCGTGGAAGTCCGTTTCAAACACAAAGGGCAGACGGACGAGGTGCAGGGTGTCATTTTTACCAAGAACGGCTACCACTTCAACGGCTCCAAAGTGGACAGGCGTTTCAGCTATTCCAAGATTGACGCTGCCATGCAGCGCAACAGGAACGAGGAGCGCATGGACTTGACGACAAAAGGCTATGGGACAGATGCGCAAAACGCACCGTCAGACACAACCAAAGGCGAACTGTTCAGCGGTTCGCTGGGATTACTCAACGGCAACGCTTCGTCATACAATGCCGCCGATGCGGAAGCCAATCAGGAGATGGCGGAGATATTGCGCAGGAAGAAGAAAGCCAAACACAAGAGAAGATTGGGATTATAAAGTCTCTCTTCGCTACACTCTTCGCTACTTGTTACAACCATGACATTTTTTCTACGACTAAAATCTGTATTCTTAGGATAAAGCGATATCTTTGCATTTTAAATAACAATGGACAAACTGCCACAACATAAAGCATCGCTGCTTTCCGATTTCGGGGTGTATCTGCGTAGGATCAATTCCTCGCAAAGCAATCATGCACCCATAACATACGCCCATCAAGACGATTATTACATCTTCGGACTGGTGGAAAACGGTGAGGGATGCGGTATCATCGATTTCAAGGAGCAATACTTTGCTCCGGGTGACGTATTCCTGATACAACCGGGACAAGTACACCGTTTCGTCAGTTCGGAAAATGTGGAAGGTTGGGCACTTATGATCGACAACAGCTTTGTGGATAGTGCTGATAAGTGCATCTTTGATAATTTCTCGTTGTTTGCTTCGTCATTTCGGATGGATGAACAGCGGAGAAACGAGTTAAAACAGATACTTTCCCTCCTCGCAGGTAGAATGGATGGCATCACGGACAAGCAGACAAAGGCAACGGCAAGGCGGATGGCAGAAACCTTTATCAGCATTGTCGCCGAAGCGGTGCATGACATCAACCTTCAACAGACGAGTCATAGCCGCAGGCATATGGAAATAGTCTTGTCGTTCCGCCATCTGCTTGCCGAACATCTTGCCACGAATCGCCAGCCGTCCTATTATGCTTCGCGCCTGAACATCTCGACTGTCTATCTGAATGAAGTGGTGAAAGGTGTTACCGGCATGAACACCACTTTGTACATAAAGAATGAAGTGGTGTTGCAAGCCAAGCGGTTGCTTGTCCATACCGACCTTGCCGTGAAGGAAATTGCCGACCGTCTCGGCATAGGCGATTACGCCTATTTCTCCCGTCTGTTCACACTGGCAACGGGCATCAGTCCTACTCAGTTTCGGGAAAGAAACCTTGAATAGTCCAAGCCTTACCTCGTTTTCTCTATCTCATTTTTCGCCTGAATATCTTAACTTTGCAGGCAAAAAAGAGACAACAATGAAAAGAGTATTAACTAACTATATAGCCATGAATCCACGTCGATGCGTGGCTTGCTGGGAGTGTGTGGAGAAGTGTCCGAAACATGTTATAGGAAAGGTTGGTTTCCTGTGGCACAAACACGTGGCTTTCAAAGATGCGGATGCCTGTATAGGCTGTAACAAGTGTGTTAAGACTTGTCCGCACGGTGTGTTTTTCAAACTGGACGAAGCACCCCTGACCATTCTCTCCCGATTCGGACGCAGATGAAAACTTCATTCACGATAGAGCGGCTGTTGCCATTGGCATTCGTGGCATCAGCCGTCAGTGGTATCGGTCTGCATATTGCCGGACATGGAACCAGCCATGAGGTGTGGCACAACTGGGCCGTGGTTCATGTTCTGTCAAGCCTGCTTTGGCTCATCTCTGTAGCATATCACATCAAGCGGCATAGATATTGGTATAAGGCAATGGCATCAAAAGGAATCGGCAAGAAAAGCCGTACGACAATTGCCCTGTCGGTCGTGTTCCTAATTGTTGCAATCACGGGTATTATGCTGATTGCGTACGTGGACGGGGCAAACTCCACTATTGGACTATGGCATCATAAGTTCGGACTTTTACTGATAGTCTTATCCATCATCCATATTACCAAACGAACAAAACGAATATGATTTATCAAAGTATTACTTCTCGCTATTGGCAAGGACGACACAGTACGCCAAGATGGAGAAATAAGGGATAAAGGTTGAAAAGCGGTTGAAAAGACTTTCAAATGATGTAAATAAATGTCTGCCCATTTGATGATTTCCGGATTTTTATTGCTAATTTTGAATTGACTAAAAGCGTTATTTGAAAAAGCAAACTTGAGCAAACTGAAGAAATATGCAAGTTGGCAAATCGTAACCCGTTAGAGCGAAATATTTATATAAGTTCTTGAATACCAAATTAGAACTTAGATTGAGGCTCTTTTGAGATAGTAGATTACTGAAAATGTACTCTTCATCGTCCTTAATTTTTTTGTTTCAAAATTAATTGGTGAAGAGTCCGGTGTCGGTACGCAAAACGGGGAAGAACGGAGCAATCTTTTTCCGTAACCAAATTTTTCGCGTGAGTTGCTGGTAACTCACTATGTCATAGTGTCTTGTTTCGCCATCCGTACCCGTTTGTCGCATTTTCGGGCATGGTTACGAACAAGTAACGTTGCGGCGTCAAGATTTGGCTTCGGCAGGGATTGTAATGGCCTCACGAATTTTCGCCACTTCAACTAAAACCCTTGTAACTCAATTCTATCACTATATCTTTCCGTATTTCACTTTTTTATGTAATTCTGGAAGATTCTTGTTATAGCTTTATACAAAGGACTTCGGGAGAATTACCCGTTTTGAGATAATGATTTAGCAAGCGTACCATTTGCAGCGTTTTTCCCTGACTTGCTTAACTCGGTCACTCGTCTTGATGCAAAGGTATAATGATTATCTGAAAGAACAATGCTTATCATTTGGATTGCAGCATTCTATCTTTGCAAATAGTCCATAGAGAGGTTTATAATCTCATAAAATATGGTTACTTTTGCAGTTGAATACCATAGCAATAAGCATAATTGCAAAGATTACCTTTTTTATATTCAGATAGGTTTTATACAGAGATGAATCATGAATAATCATAATGAAATAAACCCGTGGGAAGAAATCCCGTTGTCAGATTACGAAAACCACATGAGGCTGAAGTCTGTACAACAGTTGCAGACCTTGAACAAAATGATGCGCAGGCAGTTCTCCTTGTGTGATGCCGATACAGCAATGATATTGGGCGTTGCAGGAGGCAACGGACTGGAGCACGTTGCGGGGGGTGGTTTCAAGCAAGTGTTCGGTGTGGACATAAATCCGGATTATCTCCGACAATGTGAGAAACGTTATCCGCAGTTAAATGGCGTGTTGAAATGTATATGCGCTGACCTCACGGCATCAGGCACGGTGCTTCCCCATGCCGACCTACTCATAGCCAACCTGCTGATTGAGTACATTGGCTACGAATGTTTCTGCCTAACTGTTACAAAAGTACATCCTCAATGCGTGTCCTGCATTATACAAATCAATATGGATGACGGTTTTGTTTCGGACTCTCCTTATCTACATGTGTTTGACGGGTTGGAGCGTGTACACCATCAAATGCAGGAGGAAGAACTGGCCTCCTCCATGCAGGCAATCGGTTACCGACTAATTGATAAAGTGGAAGAGCCATTGCCCAATGGAAAGAAGCTGGTAGAGATGGATTTTATTTTAAATTTTCTATGATTTGATATAACTATTTGAGAAAAACACTCAATTTTGCCAACAAAATATGATGTGAAATATGAAAGCGATAGTAATTGGTGGTTGTGGACATATCGGTAGTTTCCTTGTTCCTATGCTCATTCAAGCAGGTTATCAAGTGACGGCTATTAGCCGTGGAAAGAGCAAGCCCTATTCTACAAATTGTGCTTGGGAACGTGCGAATATAGCAATTCTTGACCGTGAAAAAGATGCGAACTTTGCTGAAAAGGTTGCAGCGATGGACGCGGATATTGTAGTGGATTTGATAAATTTCCATGTAGAGGACACTTACAAAATGGTTGAAGCCTTGAAAGGGACACGTTTATCGCATTACTTGTTCTGTTCATCTATTTGGGCTCACGGAAGGGTTAAAACACTTGAAGTAAACCCAAATGACCTGCAGAAAGAACCTCTTGATGATTATGGTCGTAACAAATTCTTGAGCGAGTTGTATCTGAAAGAACAATGGCGTACAATCAATTTCCCGGCGACAATCATCATGCCCGGTCAAATATCAGGGGCAGGTTGGATAATTATCAATCCTTGGGGAAATATGAACACCAAGATATTCGAAACCATTGCCAGAGGAGAAAAAATATATTTGCCTAATTGGGGGATGGAAACCTTGCACCATGTTCATGCTTCTGATGTGGCACAATTGTTCTTCAAAGCTATTACGCATCGTCATCTCTCGTTAGGGGAAAGTTTCCATGCTGTAGCTGAAGAATCACTAACATTGTATGGGTATGCCAGTTTAATGTACGACTTTTTTAACCGACAACCTAATATTGATTTCTTGCCGTGGGATAAATGGGCTGAATACGAAGGCAATCGGGAAGAAGTGAGTCATACATATTACCATATTGCACGAAGTGGTAAATACAGCATAGAAAACGCCAAGCAACTGCTTGGTTATCAACCTGAATATACCATACAAAGAACGGTTGTAGAATCTATACAGAGCTATATTGACAGGGATGTGATAAGACTTTCTAAATAAAAATCCAAACAAATAAAAAACTACAACAAACATAGCCAACTATTTGAACTATCAGTCATCAGTTATATCTGTTGTGGATTTAACATTTATAGTTTGAATCCGCTGCCTTTCCTTTGCGGCTGCATGGGTCGGTGTATGTTCTGCCGCAGCTTGTCGAATTACTCCTTGAACCACTCGGTCATGTGCTTCCCGATTGCAAGAACTGACTTCGCTTTGTCGGTCGGGTCTTGCACCACTTGGAAGCCAACTTTTTTCAGTCATGAATTTCCGTTTATGTTCTTCCGAATAGAGTTCACTTGCAGAGCGGGACCCATTTTTTTGTACGAAAGACCAAAGAAAAGGGTAATCCCTTA
>Ga0129309_1000108_pt1 | contig 73016 bp, 61 predicted proteins | sample L1105metagenome_FD_94439 | JGI IMG/M metagenome (GOLD analysis project Ga0129309, IMG submission 94439) | Ring-tailed lemur group fecal microbial communities from Wisconsin, USA - L1105 metagenome | ecosystem: Host-associated > Mammals > Digestive system > Large intestine > Fecal | place: USA...
CAGCTTCTTTACACAGAAATGCCCACATACGGCAAAGCCGGATGTTTCCCACGAATCATGCAGATGAAAAGCTTGTTTTTCAATCTGCATGTTGTGGGAAAAGAGAGGGCATTTCGTCTGGTTACGTGTCCGCCTAACCGTCCAAACGTAGTGCGTTTTAGGCGGACTCTGTGGAAAAGATGAATTGCTTCGGTTGTTCTTATGCTCCGGCACACGTCACAAAGAAGAAGTTCTTTCTGATCTGATGATTCTTTTTAACTCTTCTTCTGGAATTCGTATCCACATTTTGGACAGGTAATGATAATTTTCCCTTTTCCTTTTGGAATCTTGATCTTCTGTTTGCATTTCTTACATGTATAAATATGATAATCTTTGCGAATCTCACTATAGGCTTTTTGTTTTCCAAACATTCTGCGAATTCCGTAAGTCTTGCTCAAAAACCATTGGTTTTGTGCAGAACAACGGCTGTAATTTCGTGAGAAGATACGGCTGTAGGAGAAGATTAAAAGCAGTAGGATGAGCAGATTAAATATCCGGCTGTGGAAAAAGATACTGATAAATATGAGTATCAGGATAAATATATTTAAAAATTGTGCGAGCTGGTCAACGCCATAGCGACCTTGCATGAATCGGGCAAAACGTTCTTTCATAGCTTAACTTCCTTTCTATGTGCAATATCATGAACATTGTAGTCTGATTTCAATGTAACATGTGAAAATAAACTTTTTATAAATCATCCGTTTTCGTGATATAATAGGAACATGTTTTTATGATAATTGACGAATCATTAGAAATAAGAGGACATGATTTTGAGTGAAAGAATAACAGACCGTACCTATGTTTGTATTGATTTAAAATCATTTTATGCTTCGGTGGAATGTGTTGCACGTGGTCTGGATCCGATGACAACGAATCTGGTTGTTGCGGATCCTTCGCGTACCGAAAAGACGATCTGTCTTGCAGTTTCACCCGCGATGAAAGCACTCGGTGTACCGGGAAGGTGCAGGGTATTTGAAATTCCAAAGACAATCGAATATATCATGGCTCCGCCGAGGATGGCGGACTATATTGAAATTTCGGCGGATATTTATGAAATCTATTTGAAATATATTGCGAAAGAGGATATCCATGTATACAGTATTGATGAGGTGTTCATGGACGTGACCGACTATCTCGGTATGTATGGGATGACTGCACGTGAACTGAGTATTATGATCATGCAGGATATTTATGAGCAGACCGGGATTTTGTCTGCATGTGGAATTGGGACAAACCTCTATCTGGCGAAGATTGCACTTGATATTACAGCAAAGCATACGGAAGACCGAATCGGAATACTGGATGAACAGACGTATCGCGAGACGCTTTGGAGTCACAGACCTTTGACTGATTTTTGGAGAATCGGTCCGGGCATTTCGAAAAAACTTGCAGAAAACGGCATGAGGACAATGGGCGAAATTGCGCAGATGGAAGAGGATGTGTTATATCGTCTGTTTGGAATTGATGCGGAGCTTCTGATCGATCATGCATGGGGCAGGGAGACAACTCTGATGTCCGATATCAAGAACTATAAGCCAAAGTCGAATTCGATTGGCAGCGGGCAGGTGCTTGGCTATGACTGTGATTTTGAAGGTGGAAAGTTAATTTTGAAAGAGATGATTGATCTTCTCTGTCTTGAACTTGTTGATAAGGGGCTTGTCACGGATTCGGTTACATTGCATATCGGTTATAACAACCGATATCGTTCAAAAGCGGCACACGGCACAACGACACTTACTTTGACGACAAGTTCTGCACGGAAAATAACTGAGGCGGCACTTGCTCTCTATGAGCGGATCATGGATCGGCATACACCGATTCACCGATTTACGGTGACACTGAATCGTGTCATGGATGAAACCTATCAGCAGTATGATCTGTTTACGGATCCCGCCGAACTGGAACGCGAACATAAGATGCAAAAGGCGATGCTTGCGATTAAAGATAAATTTGGGAAAAATGCGATTTTAAAAGGCATGAATCTGGAAAAGGGAGCGACGACGATGGAACGGAATGAACAGATCGGCGGACATCGTGCCGGAACGGATAAGATGACTTATATTCGAAAAGAAGATGCAGTTATGCGAGACAAGCAAGAAGAAGGATGAGGATCATGCGGAGAACGAAAATGAGCCGGGAAGAACGGGCAAAGCAATTTATGCCATTTGCAGCACTGAAAGGATATCCGGAAGCGCTGCGGAAAAAAGAAATACAGGTTGTTGCCAGGATTGAGTTATCAGATGATCAGAGAGAATTGCTTGATCAAAAACTTCGACAGATCCGGGTGAAAGATGTCATCACGGTCACTTATTATGAAAATTCCATTTATATAAAAAAGACAGGAATGATATCCAAGATTGATGAAGATGCGAAATTTTTAAAAATTGTGAATACGAAAATACCATTTGAAAATATTTATGATTTAAACAGTGAAAAAACGGATCTATTGCGATACGGCTGTTAAGTTATAAAAGCGAGAATCGTGTTATGCAGTCGAACGATTACAAAAAACTTGTGTTTTTTCTGGAATATCCGGGCGATATATGGTACAATGCATTATTAGTTGAGAACAATATGACAAATTAATTGGAGGAACTATGTTAGAGTTAAAGAATATATCATATGATGTGTCCGATGAACTTGGACAAAAAGAGATTATCAGAAATCTTAGTCTTACAATTGATGAGAATAAATTCGTAGTGATCACCGGACCAAATGGCGGTGGAAAGTCTACGCTTGCAAAATTGATTGCCGGAATTATGCAGCCGACTTCCGGTCAGATCCTCTTTAATGGAGAAGATATTACGAATAAAAGTATTACGGAAAGAGCCAATATGGGAATCAGCTTTGCATTTCAGCAGCCGGTACGCTTTAAGGGAATTCAGGTGTTGGATCTGATCCGGATTGCAGCGAAGAAGAATTTATCTGCTGCGGATGCATGCAAGTATTTGTCAGAAGTCGGCCTGTGTGCGAAGGATTATATTAACCGCGAAGTCAATGCAAGTTTGTCGGGCGGTGAATTAAAGCGAATTGAGATTGCAACCGTTTTAGCAAGAGGCACACAGCTTTCTATCTTTGATGAACCGGAAGCAGGGATTGATTTATGGAGCTTTCAGAATCTGATTCAGGTATTTGAACGGATGCAGGCGAAGAATCAGGATGGTTCGATCCTGATCATTTCTCACCAGGAACGTATTTTAAATATTGCGGATGAGATTGTTGTGATCGCAGATGGCGAGATCGTAAACCACGGTCCGAAAGATGAGATTCTGCCGACATTGCTTGGAACGTCTTCCGCAGTCAATGTATGTAATAAATTCCCTCAGGGAGGTGTACAGCAATGATCAAAATTGATGAAATTCAAAAACGACTGTTAAGAGAGGTTGCAGATCTTCATTCTGTTCCGGAAGGTGCTTATAATATTCGTGCAAACAGCGGCATGGCAGGAAGAAATACAACAGCGAATATTGATATTATTTCAAAAGAAGATGTCAGCGGTATTGATATTAAGATTAAACCCGGCACAAAAAACGAAAGTGTTCATATACCGGTTGTGTTAAGCAAAAGCGGATTAAAAGAGATGGTCTATAATGATTTCTACATCGGAGAAGACAGCGATGTTGTCATCGTTGCCGGATGTGGAATCGATAATTGCGGCAGCCAGGATTCGGAACACGATGGTATTCACCGTTTTTATGTCGGCAAACATGCAAAAGTAAAATATATCGAAAAGCATTATGGTTCCGGCAATGGAAAAGGAAAAAGAATTTTGAATCCGGGTACAGAAGTCTACATGGAAGAAGGAAGTTCGATGGAGATGGAGATGGTACAGATCAAAGGTGTGGATTCAACCATTCGTACAACAACTGCAGAGCTTGACGCAGGGGCATCCCTTGTTGTCAGAGAACGTCTGATGACGCATGGTGATCAGTATGCAGAGAGTATTTATGAAGTGAAGCTCAATGGAGAAGGAGCATCGGCAGATGTTGTTTCCCGGTCAGTCGCAAAGGACAATTCTTATCAGAAGTTTGATTCTAAGATTACCGGAAACGCTCCGTGCAATGGACATACGGAATGTGACGCGATCATTATGGGAGATGCGAAGATTCTTGCCGTACCGCAGCTCGAGGCCAATGATCTGGATGCAGCTTTGATCCATGAGGCAGCGATCGGTAAGATCGCCGGAGAACAGATTATGAAACTGATGACGTTAGGTTTAACGGAGGAAGAAGCCGAAGAGCAGATTATCAGCGGCTTCTTGAAATAATCAATGAAGATTTCAAAAGACGTACAGGATTGTTTGATGGAATATGGAGCTGATATCATCCGGTCGGAAGGAATGCAGTCGGAGAAGCAGTATATACAGCACGGTATGACAACGGTATATCATCATTCCGTTGGTGTAGCCGGCATGAGTCTGTACATCAGCAGAAAACTGCATCTGAATGTCCGGGAAAAGGAACTGGTCAGAGGTGCACTGCTGCATGACTATTTCCTTTACGACTGGCATGATCCTGATCCATCACATCGTATGCACGGATTCCATCACGCGAAGACCGCATTGAAAAATGCAGACCGTGATTTTATATTGACGGATCTGGAAAAAGATATCATCGTAAAGCACATGTTTCCACTGAATATCCGTGCACCAAAATACAGAGAAAGTATGATTGTCTGTCTTGCAGATAAAATCTGCGCCGTGCAGGAAACGATCGCTGATCATTCTGCAGCGATGTATTCCGGTGTGCGTCAGATCATCGGATAAAAGAATATGACAGATTGTCAGAAGACAAAAGCAGGATTGCCTTCCCGCACATAATATGTTATCATTAAGAAAGATCTGAAATTAAAATTTTCGGCTGTCAAAAGGAAGCTGATTATTGAGATTAAAGATGCGTTTTAGAAGGCAAAGTTCGTCTTTTTGCAAGATCCTCAAAACCGGATTTTGTGATCAGATGATTTTTAGAAGAGAACATGCAGACCGCATCTTTATATAAAGATGCGGTTTTTTTTGTTGTATAGGAGTGTTATGGAAACAAGAATTGCAATTATCGGGATTATTGTTGAGGATATTGATGCAACCGGTGAAGTGAATAATATTTTACATGATTATGGAATGTATATCCTTGGAAGAATGGGAATTCCCTATCGGGAAAAAGATTTGAATATTATCAGCATTGCCATCGACGCACCTGCTGATATTATCAATCAGATGGCTGGAAAACTGGGAAAACTTTCGGGTGTCAGTTCAAAAACGATGTATTCCAGGCTGCCATCCGAAAAACAGTAAGAGGAGAACGGGATGAAGAAGATAGCAATTTATGGAAAAGGTGGAATCGGGAAATCGACGATCGTGTCGAATCTTTCGGTTGCTTTTGCGAAAAAAGGGCTGAAAGTGATGCAGATCGGCTGTGATCCGAAAGCAGATTCGACCATTGCGCTAAGACACGGAAAGCATCTGCCAACGGTTTTAGAAACTGTCCGCAGAAATCGTGATTTTGCACTTGAGGAAGTCGTAATGCCCGGATATGGCGGGGTTGCCTGTGTGGAAGCCGGAGGCCCGATACCGGGGCTTGGATGTGCCGGGCGAGGAATCATTACTGCATTGGAAAAATTAAAAGAAAAAGGTGCTTATGAGATCTATCAGCCGGACATCGTATTATACGATGTTCTGGGCGATGTTGTCTGCGGTGGATTTTCGATGCCGATGCGTTCGGGCTATGCGGACCGGGTTTTTATTGTGACGTCCGGAGAAAATATGTCAATCTATGCAGCAGCGAATATTGCAATGGCCATTGACAACTTTAAAGGGCGTGGATATGCAAAACTTGGCGGATTGATTTTAAATAAACGGAATGTGCGGGATGAGCATAAAAAGGTACAGGAATTATGCACAGAGATTCATACATCGGTGGTCGGGGAACTGGATTTTTGCGAAATCGTACAGGAGGCGGAATCATTGAAACAGACCGTGCTGGAAGCTTTTCCGGACAGTCATATGGCAAAGCAGTATATGCAGCTTGCGGAACAGATGTTAGAACAGGCAGAATAAAGGAGCGGTAGAGATGTTAACGAATCTTAGAGAAGAAGCATGCATCGAAAGCACAAGAGTATCATTTGCGGATGCACATTTTCCTGTTCCGTTCCGACAGGGGCTGGAGTACAGTTCCCCTGTGAGAGGTACATGGAATATCGTACATACGGGTATGTTGATTCCGGAATCCCATCAGATCTTTGTCTGTGCACAGGGCTGTCTGCGCGGCGTTGTTCTGACGGCGGCAGAGATGAACGCACTGGACCGGTATTCGTCTGTGATGATACGGGAAGAAAATGTGATTGACGGTACGATGGAATCACTGATGATCGAAGGGGTAGCCGATGTCCTTCACAAGTTAAATTACAGACCGAAAGCAGTGCTGCTGTTTATCAGCTGTCAGCATTTTTTTCTTGCTTATGACCAGGAACTTGTCTTTGAGACATTGAGAGAGCGCTTCCCGGATATCCGTTTTATGGAATGTTATATGATTCCAACACTCAGGAAAAGCGGACTGACGCCGGATCAGAAGATGCGCATGCAGCTGTTCAGCCTGCTTGAACCAAAAGAAAAGGATCATAAGAAGATCAATCTGATCGGCAGCAATCTTCCGATTTCGATTACTTCAGAACTTGTAAAAATATTAAATCAAAATGGGTATCAATTACAATTGCTTAACTGGTGTGAAACCTTTGACGATTATATGGATATGGCAGAGTCCTGTCTGAATCTCGTCTATGAACCGATCGGGATCCCGGCGGCACGAGATCTGGAAAAACGGCTTGGGCAGCCGTATTGCTATCTGCCGTTTGTTTTTGATTTTGATGAATTGGAAAAGAATTATCGTAAGCTGACCGATAGGCTCAACATTGTGCCGCAGAGTTATGAGAAAGAAAAGGAAGAAGCAATATCTGCATTAAAAAGTGCAAAGGAGCTGATCGGTGATGCGTGTATAGCGACAGATTATACGTTTACTTTTCGTATACTGAGCTTTACGAAAATGCTTCTGCTGCATGGATTTCATGTGACAGAACTTTATGCCGATACATTTTTGCCGGAAGAGCAGACGGATTTTGAGTGGATCAGAGAACACTATCCTGAAATTCAGATTATATCGACGAATCGTCCGGATATGCGGATTCTTCCGAAAGAGAGAGACGATAAAGTACTTGCGATCGGGCAGAAGGCCGCATATTTTACCGGAACCGATCACTTTGTCAATGTTGTAGAAAGTGGCGGGATGTTTGGATTTGACGGTATCCGTCAGATTGCAGAACTTATGAAAGATGCATACCTGAATGAAAAGCCTCGTAAGGAAATCATTCAGAAGAAAGGTTACGGGTGTGAAAGCTGCATATGAAACAGACAGTAGGATTGACTTCAACATATTCATCGGATGAATTTGGCATTTGCTCTGCACTTTATGAACTTGGCGGAATGGTCGTCATGCATGATGCATCGGGATGTAATTCGACCTATACAACGCACGATGAGCCGCGCTGGTATGAGATGGACAGTTTGATCTTCATTTCCGCAATTTCCGAGATGGAAGCAGTGATGGGAGATGACGACAAACTGATCCGGGATATTATCGAAACGGCGGAACGTCTGCAGCCTGCTTTTATTGCCATCGTCGGCGCACCGATTCCATATATGATCGGAACCGATCTGGAAGCAATTGCGATGATCGTGGAAGCAGAGACGGGAATTCCTTCTTTTGGTTTCCCGGCAAATGGCATGCAAAACTATACGATAGGAATCTCGATGGCGTTGGAAACGCTTACGAAGCGGTTTTGTACAGAAAAATTGCCAAAGACCGAACGGATGTCAGTCAATGTTTTAGGGGCAACGCCGCTGGATTTTTCCTTAAACGGCAGTATAGATTCAATCCGGAAATGGCTTTTGGAACAGCAGATGGATTTCAACAGCTGTTTTGCGATGGGAAGTTCTCTTGAAGAGATCAGAGAAGCGTCTAAAGCACATGTCAACCTTGTAATCTCTTATGGAGGGCTGAAAGCGGCGAAGCGATTAGAAGAACGATTCGGGATACCTTATGTGATCGGTGTTCCGTTTGGCAAATCTTATGCCGATCAGCTTGCATGGGAGGTACATGAGGCTGTCCGGACGAAACAATCACGGATCGCATTCAAAAAAGTGCAGCGCAAGGCGAAAAAACAGTTTGTCATGATTGGAGAGATTGTCTTTTGTACGTCGCTTGCAACTGCAGTCGAGCTGGAATATCCGGATATTGATATCCGGGTACTGACACCGCTTGATACGGCAAATGAACTGCTCAGAGATGGCGACAAAAGGGCAGGGGAAGAAGATGATTTGATGCGATATCTGAACGATGCGGACGGCGTGATCGCGGATCCTTTGTACCGTCCGTTGTGCAGGCAGACCACGTTTTATTCTATGCCGCATATTGCATTTTCCGGAAGAATTTATGAGAAAGAGATTCCCGATCTGATCAATCGGAAATTAAAATACAGGGAGGAAACGTTATGTTAAAACTTGCGATATATGGAAAGGGAGGCATTGGAAAGTCAACGACGACCGGCAATCTTGCCGCGGCATTTGCGAGTCTTGGAAAGAAAGTCATTCAGATCGGCTGTGACCCGAAGGCTGATTCGACGATCAATCTGCTCGGCGGCAATCCGGTCAGACCTGTGATGGACTATCTGAGGGAGTTTGATGAAGAACCGGAAGAAATCGATCAGATTGCCAAAGAAGGATTTGGCGGGGTCTTATGCATCGAAACCGGAGGACCGACACCGGGACTTGGCTGTGCCGGCAGAGGAATCATTACGACATTCAGCCTGCTGGAAGATCTGGAATTATTTGAAACTTATCAACCGGATGTCGTTTTATATGATGTCCTGGGCGATGTTGTCTGCGGCGGATTCGCAGCCCCGATCCGGGAAGGTTATGCAAATGAAATCCTGATCGTAACATCAGGAGAGAAAATGGCACTTTATGCGGCCAATAATATCAAAACGGCAGTTGAAAACTTTGAGGATCGCGGTTATGCAACGGTCAAGGGCATTATCTTAAACCGCCGCAATGTTGAAAACGAACGGGAAAAGGTGGAGACATTTGCAAAGGAAAGCAATCTAGAGATTATCGCAGATATTCCGCGAAGCGATGAAATCATTCGATATGAAGATCAGGGAATGACGGTCATTGAAGGAGATCCGGAGCTTTCGATCAGCAAAACTTATATTGATCTGGCAAAACGCCTGCTTGAGGAGGAATAGATGAAACAGGAAGTTTATTATATTACGGCGGCAGAGCTTGCCGCACGTGGCAGGAAGGATATCCCGGATGAACTGCAGTCATCCAGACATCTGATCTACAGTTCACCGGCAACACTATCCTTTAATTCGCCCGGAGCACAGGGATTCGGTGTAAAGCGTGCAGGATTGGCAGTTCCGGGATCGGTTATGCTGCTCGTTGCACCCGGATGCTGCGGAAGAAATACAACGATGCTAAGCAAGCTTGGCGGTTACAGCGATCGCTTTTTCTACCTGCTGATGGACGATACGGACATTGTTACCGGAAGACATCTGAATAAAATATCAGCAGCAGTCAAAGAAGTGGTTGATTCCCTTGCGGAGAAGCCGACTGCAGTTATGATCTGCATTACCTGTGTGGATGCACTGCTCGGAACAGACATGGATCGCGTCTGCAAAAAAGCAGCAGATCATGCCGGAGTTCCGGTGCTGCCGTGTTATATGTATGCATTGACGAGAGAGGGCAGAGTGCCGCCGATGACGCAGGTGCGTAAGTCAGTCTATTCTCTGCTGCAGCCGCGGAAGAAGAAATCGACGACGGTCAATCTGCTGGGGGAATTTGCTCCGTTTCTCGATGATTCAGAAATCTACGATATTCTGCGTCAGATTGGAGTTAGAAAGATCAATGAAATCTCAAGATGCAGGGACTTTGATGAATATTTATCAATGGCGGAGGCAAATTTTAACCTGATTTTAAACCCGGAATGCCGTCTGGCAGCGGAGGATATCAAACGCCGTCTTGGAATCCCGGGGATTGAACTGACCAGATTGTATCAGATCGATAAAATTCACAGACAATACGAATTGCTCGGAGGGGCGCTTGGAGTTGCGATTGATGATCAGATTTATTTTGATCAGGCGAAAAAAGCAGTTGATGATTTTACGGGAAAATATCCGAACACGACATTTGCAATTGGTGAATGCCTGAATGCAGGTTCCTTTGAGCTTGCGCTCGCGTTGCTGCGGTATGGGCACCGTGTTTCGGAAATTTATGGAACGGTATCTGCGGAAAACTTTATCTATATTGAAAAAATCGCACAGATTAGTCCGCAGACAAAGATTTATACGAATCTTTCTCCGACCATGATTCATTATGACTGCTCGGACGGAGTTGCAGACATTACGATTGGAAAGGACGCCGAATATTATCATCCGTACAGCGTCAACGTTCCGTGGAATCAGGAACGGCAGCCATTTGGCTATTCAGGACTGCGTCATTTGTTTGAAGAATTGTCTGAGGCAATGGAAAGGAGGGGGAACCATTGAAAGGATTACTGAAGTATTTATCGCCGTTTGCTCCTGATCAGTCGGGTGCGGCCGGGGTTTTATATGATCTTGGCGGGATTACGGTGATCTGTGATGCAGGCGGATGTACCGGCAATATATGCGGATTTGACGAGCCGCGCTGGTTTGTCCGAAAGAGTGCCATTTTCAGTGCCGGACTCCGCGACATGGATGCGATCCTGGGAAGGGATGACCGCCTAATCGAAAAGTTAAAGGATACGGCGAAAAAGATTGATGCAGCGTTTGCGGCAATCATTGGAACTCCGGTTCCTGCCGTGATCGCAACGGATTTTCGTGCATTAAAACGCATGGGTGAAAAACGATGTGGACTGCCGGTGATCACCATTGAATGTACGGGAACGAATCTGTATGATGCGGGGGAAGAGGAAACGTATATGGAATTATTTCGAACGTTTGTTGATCCGGAGACACCGACGGAAGAATATGCAGCAGGCGTCATCGGTGCAACTCCGCTCAACATCAGCAGTGTCATCGCAGATCAGAAGATCCGGGAAGTTCTGAAGGAAAAAGGATATGAGCATGTGTATTGCTATGGCATGGGCGATGGATTGGATGCTCTGAAAAAAGCGGCATCCGTAAAGAAACTTTTTGTTATCGCATCATCCGGCTTAAAAGCGGCAAAATATATGGAAAAGACTTATGGTATTCCATATGAAGTGACATATCCGATCCTTCCTGCATCTGTAAAGGAAACCTTTCACAGACTTCATGGCAAAAAGGTACTCGTGATTCATCAACAGGTACTTGCAAATGAAATCCGAAATGAAATCCAAAAGCAACAGGAGGCAGATGTTACGGTCGCTTCGTGGTTTATGCTGAAAAAGGAATGGAAGCAGCCGCAGGATGTTCTGCTAAAGACAGAAAACGGATTCGCGGAATACGTTGAACAGCAGGGTTTTGACGTGATCTATGGAGATCGTTATCTTGCCCGTGCATTAAGAAATTATCAGGGTGAATGGATTCATGTACCGCATTTTGCAGTATCGGGGGAATATGAACATGACAATGGAGAAATTGGACTTTAAAACAAAGCGGATCTGTGTATATGGCATTGTGCAGGGAGTGGGATTTCGTCCGTTTGTCAGCCGTATTGCTGACAAAGCCGGAATAACCGGAAGTGTAGCCAATAAAGGCTCTTACGTGGAAATCTATGTGACAGGGACGGAAGATCAGATCCGGGGATTCCTCGATGATCTGGAACATCACCCGCCGGAACGGTCTGCAGTATTGAAAACAGATATTTCTGAGATCCATCACATGGATTTTGAGCGTTTTGACATTATTGAGAGCGAAAAAGAAGAAGGAGATATCTTCGTTTCGCCGGATATTGCAACCTGCAAAAAATGCCAAAAGGAATTGTATGATCCGAATAATCGCAGGTATATGCATCCGTTTATTAACTGTACGGCATGCGGACCGCGTCTTACAATCCTGGATTCCATGCCGTATGACAGGGAACGGACGAGCATGGGAGAATTCCCGATGTGTCCGGAATGCGAATATGAATATACACATTCAGAGACACGGCGGTATGATGCACAGCCGGTATGCTGCAATGATTGTGGCCCGGAAGTTTATCTGATCGGGCGAAAGGAGCGGGGCAGAGAAGCAATCACATTAGTCCGGAAGGAAATCCTTGAAGGAAAGATCGTTGCGGTCAAAGGGATCGGCGGATTTCATCTGTGCTGCGATGCGTCAAATGAAGCCGCAGTTGCACGGCTTCGCAAATTAAAAAGACGACCGGCAAAACCATTTGCGGTTATGATGAAAGATTTGGAAACGGTTCGCCGTGAGTGTTTTCTTCCGAAAGCGTGTGAAGAAGAACTGGACGGACATCAAAAACCGATTATTTTATTGAAGAAAAAGAAAGAAAGTCTGCTTGCATCGTCGGTTGCACCGGACAATCCGAATATCGGCGTCATGCTTCCATATGCACCGGTTCAGATGTTATTATTTGATTATAATGACGAAATTTCGATGACAACGGATTGCTTTGTCATGACGAGCGGCAACGTATCGGGTGCACCGATCTGCCGCACGGATGAGGATGCCGTGAAAGAGTTGTCCTCTTTCTGTGATCTGATGTTATCGCACAATCGTAAGATACGGCTGCGTGCAGATGACTCGGTTATGGACTATTATCAGGACAAACCATATATGATCCGGCGTTCCAGAGGATATGCACCGCTGCCGTTCATGCTGTCCGATGACTTTCACGGACAGGTACTTGCGGTTGGCGGTGAGCTGAAAAATACATTTTGTATCGGCAAAAACAGTTTATTCTATCCGTCACCATATGTCGGCGATATGGCAGATCTGCGAACGGTTACCGCATTGGAAGAATCGATTGTTCGCATGGAGGAACTGCTTGAAGCCCAGCCTTCGATTGTTGCCTGTGACATGCATCCAAAGTACAATACGACTGTTGTTGCAAATGAGCAGGGATTGGAAGTGTTTCCGGTGCAGCATCACTTCGCCCATATCGTTTCATGCTTGGCGGAAAATGACTGTGCAGAACCGGTGATCGGTGTATCGTTTGACGGAACCGGATATGGTACGGACGCATCAATCTGGGGAGGCGAATTTCTCAGAGCATCTTACGGCGGATTTGAACGGATTGGAAGCATTCATCCGTTTTTACAGATTGGCGGAGATGCCTCGGCAAAAGAGGGATGGCGGATTGCAGTTTCAATGATCAATGATCTGTATGGAGAACGGGCGGCAGAGATTGTCAAAGAACTTGATCTGTGCAGTGAACAGACAAGAAATGTCTATGAACAGATGGGGAAACGAAAGATCAACAGTGTGATCTCAACGAGTGCCGGACGTCTGTTCGATGCAGTTAGTGCGATTCTCGATATTCGGAAAAGCTCAACCTTCGAAGGAGAAGCGTCGACGATGCTGCAATTTGCGGCAGAACGATATGAAGAAAGCGATTCTTTTTGTCGCGTGCAGGATGAGATTGACTCGCTTATCCATGCGAAAGAAGGTTTGACGGATTTGAAAGAAACAGAAGGCAGGTTTCTGCTTTCGACGCAGCGGCTTGTGCGGCTTCTGATCAGGAAAAGATTCGGCGGAGAAGATACCGGAAAACTTGCATATCTCTTCCATGCAATCCTAGCAGAGCAGATCGTATCGGGATGCATACATGCGGCAGATATGACCGGAATCAGGACATGTGCATTAAGCGGCGGTGTTTTTCAAAATCGATTACTATTAAAATTATGTGACAAAAGGCTTTTGGAAGAAGGATTTGTGGTACTTAAACACAGTCTGCTGCCGCCAAATGACGGTGGAATCGCGTTAGGTCAGGCGGTTGCGGCAATGTATGAGATCAACCGGAGAGCGAATGATACAAAATAAGAAAAAACAATGGAAATTCAGATATAGGAGGGTAAGATTATGTGCGTTGGTTTAGCGGCAAAGGTAGTCGGCGTAAAAAATGGAATGGCAGTAGTAGATGCTTCCGGTGCCAAAAGAAAGGTATCGGCAGAATTGATCGAAGAACTTGAGCCGGGCGATTATGTCATGGTGCATGCCGGAATCGCGATTGCTAAGATTACTGATGATGATGCAAATGAAACGGATGAAATTATGGAGATGTTATAATGGAGATACAAAAGAAAAGTGCTTTGGAAATCATCAAATCTTACGATGGTCCGAAGCTTCGGATTATGGAAGTATGCGGGACGCATACGCATGAGATTTTTCGTCTCGGCATCCGGAAAATACTGCCGGAAAATATAGAGCTGATCTCGGGTCCCGGCTGTCCGGTCTGCGTCACACCGGTTGGCTTTATTGACGAAGCGGTGCTTCTTGCACTTGAACATGGAGTGACGATCTGTACGTTTGGAGATCTGATCCGCGTTCCGGGAACGAATATGAGTCTCGCAGGAGCAAGAGCCGAAGGAGCAAAGGTACAGGTTGTCTACACTCCGCTCGACGCAGTCGATTATGCAAAAGAACATCCGGAAGAGCAGGTCGTATTCTTATCGGTCGGATTTGAAACGACGACTCCGGCTTCCTGCCTTGCAGTAAAGAATGCAAAATTACAGAAGCTATCGAATTTTTCGATTCTGACAGCGAATAAAACAATGCCAAACGCATATCAGGCATTAAAAGGAAGTGCGGATGCATTTCTCTATCCGGGTCATGTCAATGCGATCACCGGAGAAAAAGAATGTAAAAAACTCGCCGAAGATGGTGTTATTTCAGGCGTGATTGCGGGATTTACGGCAAAAGAACTATTGACGGCACTCGCTGTGATCATCGAAAAATCCCAAAGCGGAAAACCGTATTTTGTCAATTGTTATCCGCGGGTTGTGCGTCCGGAAGGAAATCCGGCAGCAATGAAGATCATGGATGAGGTCATGGAGGCATGTGATTCCGAGTGGCGCGGACTTGGAATCATACCAATGTCCGGAGTGAGATTAAAAGATTCGTACAAAGAATATGATGCAAGAATAAAATTTGGATTGCCGGAGATCAAAGGCAGACCAAATCCGGCGTGCCGCTGCGGTGACGTTTTGCAGGGAAAATGTAAGCCGTCCGACTGCAAAGTATTTGGCAAAGGCTGTACGCCGCAGCATCCGATCGGAGCATGTATGGTTTCCAATGAAGGAAGCTGTTCGGCTTATTATCAATATGGAATGGAATAAAATGGGAGGATCAGACGATTGAAATCAGAAAAGAAAGTAACCCTCGCACATGGTGCGGGAGGCAGACAGACATCCGAATTAATTAAAGAAGTTTTTCAGGCACATTTTTCCAATCCGGAATTTACAGCGGATGATGCGGCAGTCTTACATGTCGATGGAAGGATTGCAATGTCAACCGACGGTTTTATCGTATCGCCGTATGAATTTAACGGCGGAAATATCGGCAAATTAAGTATTTGCGGAACCGTCAATGATCTCGCGTGCATGGGTGCAAAACCGATGTATATGACCTGTTCATTCATTATCGAAGAGGGATTTTCGATGGATAAATTAGAAGAGATTGCCTCTTATATGGAAAAAACAGCAGCAGAAGCCGGTGTAAAAATCGTAGCCGGCGACACGAAAGTTGCGGGCAAAGGACAGGTCGACAATGTATTTATCACGACGACCGGAATCGGCAAGATCGTCGACGGTGCGGACACTTCGGGTGCATATGCAAAACCGGGCGATAAGATTATTGTAACCGGAGATATCGGACGACACGGCTGTACGATTCTGCTCGCACGGGAAAATCTCGGTATTGAAGCCGATATTAAGAGCGACTGTGCACCGCTGTGGGGAACCGTGGAGGCGATGCTGGAGACGACAAAAGATATTCATGTCATCCGTGATGCAACGCGCGGTGGAGTCGGAACGGTACTTTATGAGATCGCATCAGAAAGCAATGTTGGCATCAAGCTCGATTCATCGGCAATTCCGGTTGATCCTGCGGTAAAAGGTGTCTGCGGCATGCTCGGACTCGATCCTCTGTATCTTGCCAACGAAGGAACGCTTGTTGTTATTGCCCCTGCCGATCAGGCAGAAGCGCTGCTTGATACGCTGTATCAAGGAAAATATTCCCAAAATGCGGCGGTTATCGGGGAAATTACCGATACGATGCCCGGAAAAGTTGTTGTGACGACCGAAATCGGAGCAGAAACACTTCTTCCACAGCCGGGAGGAGAACTGCTGCCGAGAATCTGCTAAAAATAAATAGAATATTTTTGAAAAAGAAATCAAATGACGAAGTCCAGCCATGCGGCTGGATTTTTGTTTTATATAGTTTTTGTTTTATATAGATATGTAAAAAATGTCATGAAAAAAATGTTGCCATTTTCTTTTTTTCAAAAAAATATGGCATGAAGTCACGGTGTCAAAGTAAAATGTCTATTTCTTGTAAAAGTATCATGTTCTATTTTATAATAAGCATAAAGAAAGCCGAATAAATAAAAAAACGAGAAAAAGAGGTACTGAGATGAAAGAATGGCAGACGTATGTGTTTGATGTAAATGGCTTTGAAATGGAAGCAGTCTATCATAAAGAAACGGTCGAAAATGTGTTTTTGCCGCTTTTGAGGCACCTGACAGATCTTCAGAAAAAGAAGGCATCCAGGATTGTTGTATTCCTTGCGGCACCTCCGGCAGTAGGAAAATCAACATTATGTCAGTTATTGGAATATTTGTCCCGTCAGGATAAGACGATTACAGAAGTTCAGACGCTTGGATTGGATGGATTTCATTATCCTTCCGAATATATTCATTCACATGATGCGATCGTAATGGGGAAGCAAGTTCCAATGAGTTCTGTGAAAGGTTGTCCGGAAACATACGACGCAGAAAAATTCCGGAAAAAGTTAAATGCGATAAAAAAGCAAACGATCTTCTGGCCGGTGTATGATCGGAATATCCACGATGTCATGGAAGACGTTATCGAAGTAACAAAGAATATCGTAATCATTGAAGGAAATTGGCTTCTTTTGGATGAGGAACCATGGAAATCCATGAAAAATGAAGCTGATTATACGATTTTAATTCGTTCAGAAGAAAAGCTGTTAAAAGAACGGCTGATCGCGAGAAAGATGAAAGGTGGTTTTTCAAGAAAAAATGCCGAAGAATGGTATCAAAACAGTGACAGTGTCAATGTTCAGAGGGTTCTTCGCTCATCAATGCCGGGAGATCTGATCTTAAAGATGGAAAAAGATGGAGATTACATTAACGAGTAATATAAGGAGGAAACATAATGAAATCAACAGCAGCAGTTTTAGCAGGGAAAAATAACGTATATGTCAAAGAGGTTGACTTGCCGCCGATTGGAGAAGAAGAGTTATTAGTAAAAGTTATTTCGAACAGTGTATGTCTGTCAACCTATAAAGCGGCATTGCGCGGTGGAGAGCATAAACGGGTACCGGATGATGTCAGTCCGGAACATCCGACGATTACGGGACATGAATTTGGAGGCTATATTGTAGAAGTTGGACAAAAATTAAAAGATCGCTATAAACCGGGACAAAAATTTGTATTGCAGCCCGCTATGGGTTTGCCAAGCGGATATTCACCGGGATACAGCTATGAATATTTTGGCGGGAATGCAGAGTATTGTATTATTCCAAAAGTTTCTATTGATCTTGGATGTGTCCTTCCGTATGAAGGAGATTATTTTGCAAATGCATCTCTGGCAGAACCGATGTCTTGTATTATTGGAGCTTTCCATGCAACATATCATACAACGCCATACGTATACAAGCATCATATGGGCTTAAAAGAAGGAGGAAGCGTCGCTCTGCTCGGATGTGCCGGACCAATGGGAATTGGAGCCGTAGATTATGCCGTGAATGGACCTTATCATTCAAAACGTATTGTGGTTACCGATATTAATGAAGAAAGACTCAATCGTGCAAAATCCTTAATTACACCGGAATCTGCAAAAGAAAATGGCAAAGAGCTGATCTATATGAATACATCAGGCAATGAACATGCAGTTGAGGACTTAAAAACATTGAATGACGGAAAAGGATATGATGAAGTATTTGTATTTGCACCGGTTGTTTCGTTGATTGAGATGGGAGATGATCTTCTGGGCAATGATGGATGCCTGAATTTCTTTGCGGGACCAACGACCAATGATTTTAAGGCAAACTATAACTTTTATAATGTTCATTATGAGAGTACCCATATTTGCGGAACTTCAGGCGGTGCGCCTTCTGATATGATTGAGTCCTTAAAATTATCAGAACAGGGAAAAATCAATCCATCGTACATGATTACTCATGTGGGCGGAATCAATGCAGCTCCTGATACGATTTTAAATCTGCCGGATATTCCGGGAGGAAAAAAACTGATTTATCCTCATATTAAAATGGATTTGACCGCAATCGAAGATTTCGAGAAACTTGGCAAAGATAATCCGATGTTTGCCAGACTTGCAGAAATCTGTCAGGCCAATAACAACGTATGGTGTGAAGAGGCAGAAAAATATCTGCTGGCATCATTAACACCGGAACAATAAATAAAAAAGAAAGAGAAGAATTCAAGAATGGATTTTACCCCTCGATTAATACAAATATTATTTTTGCTTTTAAATACCAATGATCCAATTCCGGCAGAAAAATTAGCAAAGCAGCTTCAGATCAGCAAAAGGACAATCTTCCGGGAATTGAACGTTACAGACCGGCAATTGAAAAAATACGGACTGGAACTTTCCCGGAAATCCGGGATTGGATTTGAACTAAAAGGAAGTCCTGAAAATAAGCATCGACTGCTAAAAGAGTTGGAAAGCAGTGATCATTTTGATCCGAGAAACCGGGAAAAAAGGCAGCAAAAGCTTCTTTTGGCATTAATGCAGGAAGACGAACTGCAAAAGATTTATTATTATGCAAATCTTCTTCAGGTAAGTGAGCCGACGATCAGCAAAGATTTGGATGTTATTGAAGAATGGCTTAAAAAACAGAATATTCTTTTGGTAAAAAGAGCCGGTATCGGAGTCGGTCTGGTTTATGAAGAAATTGATTTTCGAAAAGCCTTGCTGGCATATATGGTAAAATATCAGAATGAGGATATTCTGCAGGAAGCGATCTTTCATAATGTTCAGGAAATCATTCCATCCTTGAATGATAATGTCATTCATATCCTGACAAGCTACTCACTGAAACATTTTATGATGTATACAACAATTACGGTACAGCGTATTTTACAGGGCAAGACAGCTGCTGTGTTGGAAAATACAGCAAAATATCCAACAGAGGATACGGGATTTATTCATAAACTCATTCAAAAGCTGGAAGAAGTATTTGATATTTATATTGGACGAAATGAGGAATATTATCTGCACATATTTTTACAGGGATGCCGGCTTCAATACATAAAGCAGGGAGACACGCTGATCTATACCGGACAGGAAAAGATCGATATAAAAAGTATGGTATATGAGATGGCAAATATTTTTGATCCTGCCTTATCATATGAATTAAGTGCCGATAAGGAATTCATAGAAGGTATGATCGCGCATCTGCAGCCGACGATTACGCGGCTCATTCACAATATATCTGTGAAGAATCCAATGCTGGATCAGATTCGGCAAACATATCCGGATGTATATGAAAAAGCTACGGAAGCATCAAAAGTGATAGAACGCACGCTTTCGTGCCGGATGCCGGAAGATGAGATTGGGTTTTTGGCATTGCATTTTGGCGGTGCAATGATGCGTTTGAATGATAAGAGAAGAATTCGGCGTATTGTAGATATTGGCGTGATCTGTTCGAGCGGAATTGGCATTTCTATGTTATTGTCCTCAAAGTTGATGCATCATTTTGAACATAAAATACGGATAAAAACGCTGCATCATCAAAATAAATATTTTGATGAGCTGGATTTTCTTGTATCCACCGTTCCGATCGATACGGATTTAGAATGTATTTTTGTTAATCCATTACTCGAAAAAGAAGATTTAGATAAAATTGATGCTTTCATCGAAAAATACGCATATCAGGAGAAACAGGTAAGGATTCAAAAGAAATCAAATGGAAATGTCCAACAGGCGATGATGATCACAAAGGAAATCCATTCGATCATTCAAAATTTTGCATTTTATCATCTGCCATCGAATGTTTCATTTCATATGGCATTAGATAAAATCAGTAAATTTTTAGCAGAAGATTCGGAACAGGCAGAGCATATTTATCATGGATTTTTACAAAGGGAAAAATTGTCAACACAGGTCATTGAGGAATTTGAAATCGTATTTCTTCATACACAGACGGATGTTGTGTCAGAATCTGAATTTATTGTTGTTCTTCCTGAAGAACATACATTTGAAGATCCGTATTTGAAGTCTGCAAGAGCATTTATTGTTATGCTGATTCCGGAAGATGATCCACGGCCGACACTTGCAATTTCTGCTTTAAGTAACAGAATGTTTGAGGATGAAGAATTTTTGGAGGAAATTAAGACGCAAAAGGAACAGGTCGTATTCAAAAAAATAGGAGAAACCCTGGAGGATTATTTTAATCATTATTTGAGAAATTTATATGAACAAAATGACGATCCATACAGAAAGGAATGATGAAGAATGTTGATAGAAATGATAGAAAATCGTATTCAGTTACAGAAAAAAGCAGGCGGATGGGAAGAGGCAATCACGCTTGCGATGCAGCCGCTTTTGCATGAGGGATTTATTACCCGGCAGTATATTGATAAAACAATTGAAAGTGTTATAAAAAACGGACCGTATATCATTCTTTTACCCGGATTTGCAATGCCGCATACAAGGCCGGAAAATGGTGCTGTTAAGACAGGCATGGCATTTCTGAATTTAAAAGAACCGGTTACCTTTCCGGATGGCAGTCAGGTGAGTGTACTGTTGGCTTTAGCAGCGAAAGACTCTGATGCACATTTGGATACCATGTCGGAATTAACCGATATTTTGATGGATGATGATTTGATGGAACGCATGTTTTGCGCAAAGAAAACTGAGGATATAGCAGAAATTTTTAAATAAGATATGTAAGGTGTCCGGAAACCTTCATATAAAGATAATGATCGATCATTAGGAGGAGAAAATACGAGAAAGACAAGATTGGATTTTATTCAATCAGGAGGTAATTATGGAGAAAAAAAGCTTAAGAGCAAGATTACAGGCATTTGGGGGATTTTTGACCGCAATGGTAATTCCGAATATGGGAGCTTTCATTGCATGGGGATTTATTACGGCATTATTTATTGATTCAGGATGGCTGCCGAATAAAGGGTTTTCACAATTAGTATCACCGATGTCTACCTATTTACTGCCCCTATTGATCGCATATCAGGGAGGAAAATTGATCGGCGGCGACCGGGGCGGCGTAGCCGGTACCGTTGGAACCATTGGATTAATCATTGGTGCGGATATCCCGATGTTTTTAGGTGCTATGGTAATGGGGCCGTTAAGTGCTTTTATTGTAAAGAAATTTGACGATCTGATCGAAGATAAGGCACCGGCAGGATTTGAAATGATCATTAACAATTTTTCACTGGGATTTATTGGACTGGCATTATGCCTGTGTTCGTATTCTTTTATCGGACCGGCTATTTTACAGGCAAATCATTTTCTGACCGTGGTAATTCAGGGAATTGTAAATACAGGAGCACTGCCTGCTCTTGCAATCTTGAATGAACCTGCAAAGGTATTATTTTTAAATAATGTCATTGATCAGGGTATCTATTATCCATTGGGAATGCAGCAGTCGTTGGAAGCAGGCAAATCGATTTTCTTTATGGTTGCATCAAATCCGGGAGCCGGATTGGGATTACTGCTTGCATATTCGGTATTTGGAAAAGGAGAATCGAAAAGAACTGCTCCGGGTGCCATTATCATCCATTTCTTTGGCGGCATCCATGAAATTTATTTTCCATATGTTTTAATGAAGCCGATTACTATTCTTGGAATGATCGCAGGTTCGGCATGTGGAATCATTACGTTCGGATTGTTCAATGTAGGATTGGTTGCCGGACCAAGTCCGGGATCGATTTTCTCATACCTTGCGTTAACGCCAAAAGGAAACTTTATCGGTGTGATCGCAGGAGTTGCAGTTGCAACCGTTGTCAGCTTCGTTGTAAATGCTATCCTGATCAAAGGATCAAAAGATGTGGATGATGATGAATTGGCAAAATCTCAGGAACGTTCAAAGGCTATGAAACAGGAAGGAAAAGATCTTATGAATTCTTCTGTTTCTACAGTTGAAGTGTCCGATAAAAATATTAAAAAGGTTGTATTTGCATGTGATGCAGGGCTTGGAAGCAGTGCCATGGGAGCAACCAGCTTTCGCAAGCGCCTGGTGAAAGCCGGAATTGAACTGGAAGTAAAAAATTATGCGATTGAAAAAGTTCCTGCAGGAACCGATGTTATTGTAACACATCAAAATCTTCGTGAAAGGGCAGAGAATGCGAATCCGGGAGTTCGAATTGTTACAATTGAAAATTTCTTAAAGGATGCGAATATCGATGCTCTCTATGAAGAAATCATAAAAGCTCATAAATAATAAAATACATACTCAAAAATATCATGAAAACTTGACAATTTACTTTTTTTTCACTAAAATATTATTTGATTGAGCAGCAAAAGCGTAAGTCCGGATCGACGGATTTGCGCTTTTTGTCGTATATAGAAATCCATGTGCAGCAAATGCTCATTCTTGGTTATGGCAGCTTTCCATAAAAGTCTCCGAAAAATCTTCAAAGAAACCTGAAAAGTCAGGTTATAAGAGCGATAAAGGAGGAAATACAGTGGAAGAAAAAGTAACAATGAACAAAATGGGAACAGAACCTGTTCCGAAAATTATGTTTACGATGGGATTGCCGATCATCCTGTCCATGGTGCTGCAGGCATGTTACAATATCGTAGACAGCATGTTTGTGGCAAGAATGCCGGATACGGATGGAATCACACATGCAGGCGAATATGCGGTGAATGCACTGACGCTTGCATTTCCGGTGCAGATGCTAATTGTGGCATTTGGAATCGGAACCGGCGTTGGCGTGAATGCGCTGCTTGCAAAAAGTCTTGGTCAGGGCAACCGGAAAAAAGTTGCAAAGGCTGCCGGTAATGGGATCACGTTAGGTTTGATCATCTATGCGGTATTTTTTGTATTTGGTCTGTTTGGGATTCCTGCGTATTTAAAAAGTCAGACATCGGATCCGGTTATTCTTGATATGGGAATTTCTTATCTTCGGATCTGCACGCTGCTTTGCGGAGCAAATATTCTATATGCCATTTATGAGAAATTGCTTCAGTCGACCGGATTAACCGTTTATTCAACGATTGCTCAGGTGACGGGAGCTTTGACGAATATCGTCTTTGACCCGATCTTTATTTTCGGCATGTTTGGATGTCCGCAGATGGGAATTAAAGGTGCAGCATGGGCAACGGTTCTTGGACAGTTCGTATCAGTGGCGGTTGCAATGGTTTTCCATTATAAAAAGAATACAGAAGTTGAAAGCAGGCTGTGTTATCTGAAACCGGATCTTTTTATCATAAAAGAAATCTATGCAATCGGACTTCCGGCGATTATCATGCAGGCGTTGATGTCATTTATGACCTATGGCATCAATATTATCTTTGGAACCGTTTCAGTAGCGGCGGTTACCGCATATGGGATTTTCTATAAGATTCAGCAATTTTTATTTTTCGCCGGATTTGGCGTAAGAGATGCGATTACGCCGATTGTTTCCTTTAATTACGGTATGGGTCAGAAAAAAAGAGTCTCACAAGGCATATTTTATGGTATACTGTATGTAGAAATCATTATGCTGGCAGGTACCATTGGTTTGGAATTATTTGCCCAGCCATTGATTGCTGTATTTGGACTGACTGACCGGACGGCTTCCTTGTGTGTGACGGCAACACGGATTATTGCAGCAGGATTTTTGTTTGCAGGAGCGAATATTGCACTCCAGGGTGTCTTTCAGGCACTGGGCTGTGGCATCAGCTCGCTTATCGTATCACTGCTTCGATTATGCATCATTGTATTGCCGCTCGCATGGGCATTTACAAAGACTGCGAATGCAGAATACACAATCTGGTTTGCATTTCCGATTGCGGAACTCGCAGCATGTGCTGCTGCGGTTGTTTTGATAATACGGGCATACAGAGCAATCATCGGTCGGATGGAACAATAAGAAAGGAGACAGGTGGCATTATGAAAAAAATTATTACGATCAGCCGTGAATACGGCAGCGGCGGACGCGATATTGCAAAGATAGCAGCAGAGAAACTCGGCTATACGTTTTATGATCAGGCAATCATCAATACGGTGTCAGAGGCAACCGGATTGAATCCTGACTATATCAAAAAGTATGGAGAGAATACAAGAAGAAGTCATATCTTTAATTATGGATATATGGGAATCGGCTATACCGGATTTTCGCTTCCGGATTATCTGTGGCAAAAGCAGAGAGAACTGATCTTATACATAGCCGGAATCGGGAATTGTGTGATTGTCGGCCGTTGTGCGGACTATATTCTCCGGGACAGAGATGATTGCCTGAATGTCTTTATTCATGCGGATATGGAAAGCCGCAAAAAACGTGCGATCGAAGTTTATGAGGATCCGGAAAAGAATATCGAAAAATTGTTAAGGGATAAAGATAAGACGAGAAAAACCAATTATCGTTACTATACAGACCAGGTGTGGGGAGATGCATCGAATTACCATCTGACTTTGGACAGTTCAGAATTTGGAATTGAAAAGTGTGCAGATTTTATTACCTATCTTGCAAAGCAATAATAAAGAACAAAGCGGATAAGTCCGCTTCGCACTCAAAGAAAATCGCAGGAACCGTATTTCATGTTCCTGCGATTTTTATGTTCATCAAATTATTTTTTTACAACTTTGTATACTTTTACATTTTTCTTCTTACCAAAATTCAATGCTTTTTTGTGAGAACTGAAGTATACGTCAATACGTTTTCCTTTGATTGCTCCACCGGTATCTTCGGCTGTATATGTTTTTCCGTTTATGTGGATTTTTGTTCCAAGTTTGATTTTCTTTTTATCAACGGCAATGGTACGGCCCTGCTTTGCTGTCTTACCGCTTGCGGTTTTTTTGCCGTGACCGCCGCTGCATTTTTTACAAGGACAATAAGCAGTTAATGTATATTTACCAAGATAAACCTTTTTGGTTGCTGCCTGCGTTTCTTTTGCAGGAATCATCGTTCCACTGAATACAATCGATAATATCATTACAAATAATACGAATTTCTGTTTTAACTTTTTCATTTCAATCTCCTTTATACTAAGTTTTACTCTCCATGTTTTGTATTATAACAGAAAAGAAATAAAATGCAATACTTTTGTAATAATTTTATTAAAATAAACATAATTTTAGCAAATGGTGTAATATTTTTGCAACATTTTGATGGTATGATAGAAGTGTTTATTCACAGAAAAAGAAAGGATTGGAGAAAGCAATGGAATACGTATATCCTGATTATTATGAGCAGTTCACATGCATCGCCGACCGTTGTGAGGATACCTGCTGTGCCGGCTGGCAGATTATGATCGACGATGAATCAATGAAAAAATATAAAAAAATTCCGGGTTCTTTTGGCAATCGATTAAAGAACTGCATTCGATGGGAAGAACAATGCTTTGAACAGTGCGACAGGCGTTGTGCATTTTTAAATGATGAAAACTTATGTGACATTTATTGTGAGTTAGGGGAAGATTCTCTGTGCCGGACATGTAAAACGTATCCAAAACATATGGAAGAATTTGAAAATTTAAGAGAGGTATCGCTGTCTCTTTCCTGTCCGGAAGCATGTCGTCTGATCTTGAGACAGCAGGACAGGCTTACGTTTGTTTCTGAAGAAAAAGAAGATGTCCCGGAAGAAGAATTCGAAGATTTTGATTTTCTGTTCTTTACAAAGTTAACCGATATCAGAGAATACCTGTTACATTTAATACAAGATGAAGCGATTGATTTTTATGACCGTCTGGCGATCAGCCTTGCATTTGCACATGACAGTCAGAGACGGATCTGTCAGAATAAGATATTCGAAATAGATGATCTGATTGAAGCATACAGTACACAAAAAGCAATACGTTCGTTATCGCAAAAATGCAAAAACTATCAGTTTACTCATGCGGAATATATCGAATGGCTGCATGAATTAAAAAGGATGTTTCAGACATTAGAGCCGCTGAACGAAGAATGGTTTGCCGAAATGGATCGGGCATTTGAAGCAATTTGGGTTTTTCAAGAAACGGAATACAAGAGATTATACCGGATGTTTAAAGCCGATTGCGGCCATGTGGAGCATGATCTGGAGCAGATTGCAAAAACACTTTTGTATACTTATGTATGTGGCGCGGTCTATGATGATGATCTGTTTTCAAAAGTAAAATTTGCATTTATCAGCTGTTGTATGATCGAGATCTTGGATTTTGCATGCTGGATCCGGCATGAACAACAATTTTCCATGGAAGATCAGGTGAAGATTACGCATCAATATTCCAGAGAAATCGAACATTCGGATCAAAACCTGGAAAATTTAGAAAGATTTTTGAAAACACAACCGCAGTTTCATATCAAGCAATTGCTGAGTGCGTTATATATGAAATAGTTGCCGGCATTCCATAAAAAATATCTATAAATGAAATCCGGTATCTTTCTGGCTTTTTATGATACAATCATATATAATAGATAAGGAAAAGGTAAGTTTGAAAGATAGAATGGGAGTTTTGGGTGTGGAATATACAATGAACATTGTCAGAGAATTACAGGAGTATCCATCTACAACAATCTTGGATAACATGTACTGTGAACCTCTGAAAGCAAAGAATTTAGACATTTATTTAACAACGATCCGTAAATTAAATCCTGAGGCGATTTTAGTGGGGGATTCGCCGGTTTATATGGGAAGTCATCGGACGGGGATTCCATTTACGGATGAATATAAGATTGGGAATGAATCCCTGTCTCTGCTTCAGGAAAAAGATCAGCAGGGACATTCGATCATGAATGATACAGATGAAGAACTAAAACGTGACTTTGGTTCAGCCGTTATCTGGAACGGACTGGAAGTGGAACTCGAGAATATGGTTCTTTGGAATATTATGCCGTTTTATACGCATAAAGAAGATTTTAACGTAGCAAGAAAGAATCTGTCACCGCAGGAAGAAGAAGCCGGTTTTCATTTTTTGAAGCAGATTTTAAAAGAGATTCCAAGTATCCGAATGATCCTGGTTGCAGGTGAGCTGGCTTCACGGATTATTTTGAGACATATTGAATTAAAAAAGGATTATGAAGTATACTATATCAGTAATCCGAACATTACTTCGGTACCGGAATTTATCTCCAGGGTGAAAAAGGCGTTTGAATTAAAAGAGAACATTCTGGAACGTGAAACTCTTGCTGCAGAAAGCGAAGTGGCATATGAATATCGGAGAAGATGGGCGGATACGGATGAGTCCGGTAATTTTTATTGTCGTGCATTGAATAAGATCCTTCCGGCTTCCATGTCACAGTATTGTTACTGTTGTCCATGTAATTTATATGGCGAATTATATTGCGGATATTATGATTTTAACCGCAATGACCGTGACTGGGATCTCCGCAAGGTCAAAAGACGTTTTGATCTTTTGATTCAGGCGAATCTGATTCCGTTATTTCCGGATTATAAACTGCGTACAAAGCACGGAAGTGTTTTGACGGAGCAGGCATTTCAGTTTTTGGCAGAAGTTTACCGGGACCGGCTCAGCCTGGTATCCAATACGCCGTACCTGTTTTATTTGATGGAGATTGCCTTCCGATTTGTCCCATATATTGAGAGAATGAACAATGATCATCCGGAAGAGATTTACGTTGCGATCTTGTTCCATAATTTATTGAACAATACAAAGGTGGCATCCGGAAAAATCGGTAAGGAGTTCGGAAGTTATATTCAATCGCTGCTGGATCCTGAGACAGAAGATCATGTGGAGAATCTGAATGAGATGCTGAAGTTTTTTGAAGAAGTGGATACACCTTCGGAATTAATGCAGTTATTGAACAAAATATTCAAAATCAATACATTGGAGATTTAAAGGAAATTCATTATGAGTGCAGAGATTGTATTTAGTCAGATGCTGATTATTTTTGCTTTGATGCTGGTTGGCTTATTTTTATGTAAAAAGGGGATTGTTTCAAAAGAAGCATCCAGAGATATTTCCGGCATTGTTGTAAATATCTGTTCCCCCATGCAGCTGATCATGAGTGTACTGAACAATTCGGATACCGCTGCCGATCGGTCAGATCTGATTAATTTTTTTCTTTTCAGCATGTTGACATATCTCGTTTTGATCATACTTGGATATGCAGTTAATTCTGTTCTGCGGATTCCGAGAGATCAACGAGGGGATTATCATCTTATGACGATTTTTGGAAATTGCGGATTCATCGGAATTCCGGTTGCTCAGGCATTACTTGGTTCGGAATCTCTGATTTACGTAGCGGTCTTTAATCTGTGCTATAATCTGTTTATGTATACATATGGATTATGGATTATTACCACAGACACGGATGGTACCTCGATGAAAGATCAGATTCGAAAGTTCATCAACCCGGGAACGGCTGCATGTGTGATAACGATTTTGATTTTCTGGTTCCGTATTCAGGTTCCTGCACAGATACAGAGTCTTTGTTCTTATGCCGGACAGCCTGCTACATTCCTTGCATTAGTTGTGATTGGAATTTCGCTGTCTGAGATGAAACCGGAAGAATTAATAAAAGATCGCACGATGTTTCTGTTTACGATCATAAGATTTATTATTTTCCCGATTGTCTTTGTCAGTGTTTTAAAACCATTGATTGCCGATACACTGATACGTGGAACGATGGCTCTTATGATCGCGGTACCTGTTGGAAATATGCCCGCAATGATGCGTGCACAATATGGGCAGGATGATACGCTGACAGCAAAAGGTGCTGTTGTTACGACGGTATTTTCCGTGATCACGATTACGCTCACCTGCCTGTTCGTGTAATTGCAGGAACAAAGCAGACAAGTCCTTTTCAACGAAATTTTCTATACAATAAAAAGAGGATATTGCTCCATCAATGAAGATGAATGATGGAACGCTATCCTCTTTTATATTTTATTATTTTGCCAGAATCTCATCTTTTCGGTTTAACAGATCATCGCTGAACAGATCCTGCTCCAGCTTTTCCCTGCCAACGCGGTCGATTACCATTCCAAGGCGTTCTTTGCCGTCTGCATTCTCTTTGAACCAGAGCATGGTCTTTTCTAAAATCGGGAAAATCTCATCGTAAGTAACAAGTCTGGATAACTTTGTTCCCATGCGGGTTTTCTTGCCCCACGTTCCGCCGACGTAAATCTGGTATAAAGTTTCGCTTTCGTGGGCAACTGCTTTAAATGGGCATTTGCCGGTACATACACCACAGGTCAGACATTTGCTTTCATCAATGACCATCTTGCCATTCACAACGGTAATTGCTTTTGATGGACAGTTTACTTCGCATTGGCATTTTTTACAGCCTCTGCATGCTTCCATGTCGTAGATTGGAACTTTATGACCTTCAATTCCAAAATCATTCAAGGATGGTTTTAAACAGCTGTTCGGACAGCCCCCAACCGCAATTTTGAATTTGTGAGGAAGCTTTACATCGCTCCATCCGATATAGTAATCTTCATATAATTTTTTTGCAAGAGCCTGTGTATCATAATTGCCGTATACACAAGTGGTTCCCTTACATGCCGTAATCGGACGGATCTTCGCACCGGTTCCGCCAAAAAGCAGACCGCGTTCTGCCGCATAAGCCTTTGCATCCGGAATACTTTCATAAGGGATTCCTACAATCTCTGCACATAATCTGGTTGTAAATGCAACGGTTCCATTGCCGAACTTATCTGCAATCTCGGAAATCGTTTTCAAATCCTGTCCGGAAAAAGTGGTTCCTTTTGGAACGATCCTGCCGGAGAACTGTTCGGTACCGCGATTAATCAAAAATCCCTGGGCTTTTACTTCTTTGATCTGCTTCGCTGTTAGTTTTTTTGCCATGGATAAATACCTCTTTCTCATTTTATAGACACTAGAACTTATATGTTTTCATTATAAAACAAGATAATAAAGAAGTAAATACTAACTGTCTGTGAAGGAACAGCTTCCGTCTGTGGCAGAATCGTTGCAGATTATTTATGATAAAGAGCCGGAGTGCTTGACTTTCCATAGAAATCTTTTATATAATCTAACTACTATGTAGTGGGTACTATTTCATAAAAAAATGCATAAAGGAGGAATATTTATGATAAAGAAAGATGTTCTTCAGGTTGCCGTATTAGGGGCAGGAACTGTTGGAACAGGTGTATATAAAGTGATTGACGGATTACAGGAAGATATGGAACACAGAATCGGCTGCGGTCTTGTGATTTCGAAAATTCTCGTAAGGGATGCTTCCAAAGAAAGAGAAGGCGTGGATGCGTCTCTGCTGACGGATCAATGGTCTGAGATCATCAACGATGCGGATATCGATATTGTTGTAGAAGTGATGGGTGGAATCGAACCGGCCAAGACGTATATTATAGAGGCATTAACCGCAGGCAAAAGCGTTGTTACGGCGAATAAAGACCTGATGGCGGAACATGGAAGACAACTGCTCGATCTTGCCGAAGAGCATCATTGCGATCTGATGTTTGAAGCATCCGTAGCAGGAGGAATTCCGATCCTGCGCCCGTTGAAGCACTGTCTGGCAGGCAATCACATGTCCGAGATCATCGGAATCGTCAACGGTACAACGAATTTTATATTAAGTAAGATGACAGAAGAAGGATGCGGATTCGAAGAGACATTGAAGCTTGCTCAGGATCTCGGCTATGCGGAGAGTGATCCGACTGCTGATGTGGAAGGACTTGATGCTGCCAGAAAGATGGCGATCATGGCATCGATTGCCTTTCATTCACGCGTGACATTCGGTGATGTATATACGGAAGGTATTACAAAGATCACAGAGAAAGACATCGCCTATGCAAAAGAGATGGATCGCGTGATCAAGCTGCTCGGTGTAGCCAAGAATACAGAAGAAGGCATTGAAGTGAAAGTACACCCGATGCTGATCGATCATAATCACCCTCTGGCATCGGTAAATGATTCCTTTAATGCTGTATTCGTAAGAGGCGATGCAGTCGGAGACGTGATGTTCTATGGCAGGGGTGCAGGAGAATTGCCTACGGCAAGTGCAGTTGTCGGCGATATTCTGGAAACTGCACGCCATATTAAGAACGAATGCACCGGAGAGACAGGATGCACCTGTTATAAGAACATTCCGATCAAGCCAAGCCTGGAGAGTGAGAGCAAGTATTTTGTTCGTCTGCAGGTAGAAGACCGGGCAGGTACGCTGGCCGGAATATCAAGCGTATTTGGCAATAATGCAGTCAGCATTGAACGGCTCGCACAGAAAAATTCTAAAGATAATATTGCGGAAATCGTTGTCATCACACATAAAGTAAAAGAAAAAGATATTACGAATTCTTTAACGATTTTGAAGACGATGCCTTTGGTAAAATCAATTGACAGCGTAATTCGCGTATATTAATCGGAACCGATGGGTGATTGTGTTCATCCGTAAATTATGATATACTTAGACTAATTTAATATGTGAATGAGGTGCGAGATGAAAGACATAAAAGATATGAAGAGAATCCTTTTAAAACTCAGCGGAGAGGCACTTGCCGGCCCGGAGAAAAAGGGATTTGATGAAGCAACCTGTCTTGATGTTGCAGAGCAGATCAAGAAGGTAGTCGATGCCGGGGTACAGGTTGCCGTTGTAATCGGCGGCGGTAACTTTTGGCGTGGAAGAACAAGCGATAATATGGAGAGAACGAAAGCCGACCAGATTGGTATGCTTGCAACGGTTATGAATTGCATCTATGTTGCGGATGCCTGCCGTTCCGTTGGTTTGAAGACAAAAGTATATACGCCGTTTGTATGCGGTTCTTTTACGGAATTGTTTTCAAAGGATTCTGCCGTTGCACAATTGGAGCAGGGGGCAGTTACGTTTTTTGCCGGTGGAACCGGACATCCGTATTTTTCGACTGATACAGCGACAGCACTTCGGGCAATTGAGATCGAAGCGGATGCCATCCTGTTGGCAAAGGCAATTGACGGGGTTTATGACAGCGATCCAAAGACGAATCCGAATGCAGTAAAGTATGATACGATTTCTTTGGATGAAGTATTGGATCAGAAGTTAGCAGTGATCGATCTGACGGCTACGATCATGTGCCTTGAGAATAAGATGCCGCTGGCAGTCTTTGGTCTGAATGAAGAGAACAGTATTGTGAATACTTTTTATGGTGAATTTAATGGAACTTATGTTACCGTTTAGAAATTGAAATACAGGAGGAAGAAACATGTTAACAAAATATGAAGATAAGATGGAGAAGTCTTTGAACAGCCTCGAAAAAGAATATGCAACGATTCGTGCAGGGCGTGCCAACCCACATATTTTAGATAAAATAAAAGTTGATTATTATGGAACGCCGACACCGATTCAGCAGGTTGCGAATATTTCTGTTCCGGAAGCCAGAATGATCACAATCCAGCCATGGGAATCAAGATTGATCAAACCAATCGAAAAAGCGATTATGTGTTCTGATATCGGCATTAATCCGAACAATGACGGCAAGATGATCCGCCTGAACTTCCCGGAATTGACAGAAGAACGTCGTAAAGATTTAGTAAAAGACGTTAAGAAAAAAGGGGAAAGTGCAAAGGTTGCGATCCGCAATATTCGTCGTGATGCGAATGACTTTTTGAAGAAGCAGAATAAAGCAAGTGAAATTACAGAAGATGAACTGAAGGATTATGAAAGCAAAGTTCAGAAGATGACAGATAAGTTCATCAAGAAGATTGACTCTGCGATCGATACAAAATCCAAAGAGATCATGACAGTTTAAAAACGAAGGAACAGGGTGTGCTATTCAGGCACCCCCTGTTTTATGATTTTATGCTAAGGGATAACAGGAGGAACAAATGGCAGATTTAAAGATTCCGAATCATGTGGCGATTATCATGGATGGAAATGGACGATGGGCAAAAAAACGTATGCTGCCAAGAAATGTCGGTCATGCACAGGGAGCAAAAACCGTTGAACAGATTATTGAGGACGCCCATAATCTTGGAATTAAATATTTGACAGTATATGCATTTTCTACTGAAAATTGGAAAAGACCGCAGGATGAAGTTAATGCATTGATGAAATTATTAAAAGATTATTTGAAGACGTGTATCAAGCGTGCGAATAAAAATAATATGCGCGTACGTGTGATCGGAGATAAAACCGGTTTGGAACCGTCGATACAGGATAAGATCCGTGAATTAGAAAAAGTTTCTGCGAAGAATACCGGGATCAATTTTACGATAGCGATCAATTATGGAAGCCGTGACGAAATGGTGCGTGCGATGCGCCATATGATGGAAGACTGCAAGAGCGGTGACTTGCTTCCATCGGAGCTGTCGGAAGAAGTATTTGAAAATTATCTTGACACGAGAGATCTTCCGGATCCGGATCTGATGATTCGGACCAGTGGAGAACTTCGGCTGTCGAACTATCTGCTGTGGCAGCTTGCATATACGGAATTCTATTTTACGGATGTATTGTGGCCGGATTTTGATAAAGCAGAATTAGAAAAAGCAATTGAATATTATAATGGAAGAGACCGCCGTTTCGGCGCAGTTTAGGAGTGTGACAAATTATGTTTAAGACACGTTTATTGAGTGGAGTTGTACTGGTGGCTGTCACTGCCCTGACTTTATATTTCGGGGGAATCGTAACTCTGGCAGTTATGATGATCGTTTCTCTGATTGGGGCGAGTGAACTTCTGAAAGTTTATCAGATTGAAAAGTCATCTATGGCAGTCATTGTATATTGTGCAACAATTTTATATTATCTGATGCTGTTTTTCGGTGTTGGAAGCTGGGGATTTATGTTCCTGATCATTTCGATGATCTTTATTTTGGGAGCATATGTATTTTGTTATCCAAAATACAACGCCAATCAGATGATGGCAGCATTTTTCAGCCTTATTTATACAAGTATTATGATGTCCTACATTTATCAGCTCAGAATCTTACAAAACGGCTTAGAATATGTCGTATTGATTTTCCTGGCTGCATGGGGAACAGATACCTTTGCTTATTGCAGCGGCATGCTGTTAGGAAAGCATAAGATGACGCCGGTATTAAGCCCGAAGAAGACCGTGGAAGGAGCTGTCGGCGGTTTGATCGGAACTGCATTATTAGGTGCATTGTATGGCGTGTTTATTGCCGGACATCTGAGATTAGACTATAATCCGATCGCAATATTCCCGGTCATCTGTGTGGTTGGCGGTGTTGTATCCATGATCGGAGATCTCGCGGCATCTGCGATCAAGAGGAATTTTGATCTGAAAGACTACGGTACGTTAATTCCGGGACATGGCGGAATTTTAGATCGTTTTGACAGTATCATTATTGTTGCACCAATCGTATATTTGATCATTGCAATGCTGACGGGAACAACTTTGTAAAGAAAGCAGGTATTCATTTTTGAACATTATCATTGCATTAATTATTTTTAGTTTTATTATCATTTTTCACGAACTCGGACACTTTCTCCTTGCCAAGAAGAATGGCATCTGTGTGGAGGAATTTTGTCTGGGACTTGGGCCGACGCTGATCGGAAAGCAGTTTGGAGAAACATTTTACAGCTTAAAGCTCTTTCCGTTCGGAGGTGCCTGTATGATGCGCGGAGAAGATATGTACAGTGATGACGATCGGGCATTTAATAACAAATCCGTTCCCGCACGAATATCGGTTGTATTTGCCGGACCGTTTTTCAACTTTATACTGGCATTTCTTTTGTCTGTGATCCTGATCGGAATCATTGGAACCGATATTCCGGTCATATCAGGTGTTGACAGCGACTCTCCGGCTTATGAAGCAGGTGTACGTGCAGGAGATGAAATTATAAAAATAGATGGTTCCCGTGTTCATAATTTTCGGGAGATCAGCTATTACCTTTATTTAGAAAAACCGAACCAGCCGTTTGAGATTGAATACAAGCGGGATGGGAAGACCATGACAAGTACGGTAACTCCAAAATACGATAAAGAGACATCCAGATATCGAATTGGTATTAAAAGTTCCGGTTATGTAAAATTAAACCCGCTGAAAACAGTTCAGTACAGTGTATACGAAGTACGATGCCAGATAAAGATCACGCTGTTGAGTTTAAAGGAACTTGTAACCGGAAAGCTTGGCGTAAATGAAGTATCCGGTCCGGTTGGCATCGTCTCAATGATCGGCGATACTTATACGGAGGCACGCAGTTATGGGTTCTTGATGGTGTTTGTATCCATGTTGAATCTGACGATTTTGTTAAGTGCGAATCTCGGCGTGATGAATCTGCTTCCGATTCCGGCTCTGGATGGCGGAAGACTTGTGTTTTTAATCATTGAAGGCATTCGTGGCAAAGCGATGGATGTTGAGATAGAAGGAAATATTCATTATGCAGGACTTATATTGCTTTTGGGTCTTATGGTTCTGGTAATGATAAAGGATATACGAACATTGTTAATCAGCTTTTTACAATGAGGTGAATGAGTATGAGTGATCGCAGACATACAAAAGTAATTAAAATTGGAGATAGAGTGATCGGAGGAGGCAATCCTATTCTGATCCAGTCGATGACCAACACCAAAACAGAGGATACAGCGGCAACGGTAGAACAGATTTTGAGACTCGAACAGGCAGGATGTGAGATTATCCGCTGTACGGTTCCCAATATGGAAGCTGCCAAATCTTTAAAAAAGATAAAAGAGCAGATTCATATTCCGCTTGTTGCAGATATTCATTTTGACTACAAAATGGCGATTGCGGCAATTGAGAACGGTGCGGACAAAATCCGCATCAATCCGGGCAATATCGGTTCGGAAGAAAAAGTCAGAGCGGTTGTTGATAAGGCAAAGGAATATGGGATTCCAATTCGGATCGGTGTAAATAGCGGTTCCTTGGAAAAAGACATTATTGCCAAATATGGAAAGGTAACAGCAGAAGGGATTGTGGAAAGCGCTCTTGCAAAGGTGAACATGATCGAAGATATGGGATATGACAATCTCGTCGTAAGTATTAAGTCATCCGACGTGCTGATGTGTGCGAAAGCGCATGAGTTGATCGCACCGAAGATTCCATATCCGATTCATGTGGGAATTACAGAATCCGGTACCGTTTTCAGCGGCAATATTAAATCAGCCGTTGGTCTTGGCATCATCCTGAATATGGGAATAGGAGATACAATCCGTGTGTCACTTACCGGAGATCCGGTCAATGAGATCGCAAGTGCTAAACTAATCCTGAAGACGCTTGGTCTGCGCAGCGGAGGAATTGAAGTTGTATCCTGTCCGACCTGTGGAAGAACGAATATTGATCTGATTTCTCTTGCGAATCAGGTAGAGACGATGGCTGCGGATTTTGATCATTTGAATATTAAAGTAGCCGTTATGGGATGTGTTGTCAATGGTCCCGGCGAAGCGAAAGAAGCAGATATCGGAATTGCGGGCGGTATCGGGGAAGGGCTTCTGATAAAAAAGGGAGAAGTCATTCGAAAAATACCGGAAGATCAGCTGCTGGAAACCTTACGTTATGAATTGATCCATTGGGGTGAAGATTAAATGAAACCTTTTTTTGAAGTGTTTCCTGATTTTGAACCTTCTGAGGAACTAAAGAATTACTTTGATTACGTCTATGTGGAACGAATCGTTATGCACCGTAAATCAAATACGCTGATGATTTATATGAACAGCACCCGGCTGATCAGCCGGGTGAATACATGGCGTATGGAACGGAGCATTCGTGAAACATTTTTTCATAAAGCATATATTAAAATCCGTTTTCACGAGACGTATTCGTTATCAAGCCAATACAATTTAGAAAAGCTGACCGGAGAATACTGGGACAGCTTTCTTTTTGAATGGAAGGGAAAAAGCCTGCTGATTTACAATCTGATGAAACATGCGGTCTGGAATATCGAAGGGGATGTCTTAACCTTGACACTGGAAGACAGCTTTTTGTCCAAAAGCAAGGCGGATGATATCCGACGATTCTATGAATCCATGTACAAAGAGCGCTTTGGGATGGAGATTCATGTCGGTTTTGATTATCAGGATGCCAATAGCGAAGCTTTCCGCAGAGAACGGGATCATAAGCTGGCAGTTGAAGCGGGATCGATTTTTAATCGGGTAAAAGACAATCAGGAGCAAAAAGAAGAAACAATCCAACAAAAACGGAAAAAACATTCCGCGGATTCTTACCAATCACGCCGGACAAGACAAAGTGATCCGGATCTGATCTACGGGAGAAACTGTGATGGGGAGATTATGCCAATCTCCGAAATTACAGAAGAGATTGGCGAAGTCGTCATCCACGGTCAGGTGCTTAATCTGGATATGCGGGAAATCCGCAATGAAAAAACGATCATTATGTTTGCTGTTACGGATTTTACGGATACGATAAAATGCAAGATCTTTGTTAAGAATATCGATCTTCCGGATATTTTGGACCTGCTCGTAAATGGGAATTTTTACCGAATTAAGGGAATGGCACTCTATGATAAGTTTGATCATGAAGTCAGCATTACATCAATTACCGGAATCAAATCCATCCCTTCATTTGTGACGGAAAGAGAAGATACCAGCCTGGATAAGCGTGTAGAACTTCATATGCACACGGTCATGAGCGATATGGACAGTGTTGTCGATATTGCGGCAATCATCAAACGTGCCAAAAAATGGGGACATCCTGCCATTGCAATTACTGATCATGGTGTGTTGCAGGCTTTTCCGATCGCAAACCATGTTCTGCCAAAAGACGATCCGTTTAAGATTATCTACGGATGTGAAGGATATTTTGTTGATGATCTGATGGAACTGGTCCGAAACGAAAAGGGACAGACGCTGGACGATACGTATGTCGTGTTTGATATTGAGACAACCGGATTTTCTGCGGTCAACGATAAGATCATTGAAATCGGTGCCGTCAAAATCAAGAACGGAGAAGAGGTGGATCGATTCAGTGAATTTATCAATCCGGAGATTCCGATTCCATTTAAAATTGAACAGCTGACAAGTATTCATGACGATATGGTAAAAGATGCTCCCCTGATCGATGAAATTTTGCCTCGATTTTTAGATTTTTGTAAAGGAAGCATTCTTGTTGCACATAATGCAGAATTTGACACCGGTTTTATCAGGGAAAAATCTTCAGAACTTCAATTGGAGTATGATTTTACCGTAGTCGATACGATGACACTTGCGAGGGTTCTTCTGACCGGACTTGCGAAGTTTACCCTTGATAACATCTGTAAGCATTTAAATATCAGCCTGGAACATCATCACAGAGCAATCGACGATGCTTCGGCAACGGCAAAAATGTTCTTAAAACTGTCAGCGATGTGCCGGGAAAAAGGTGTTTATACGCTGCATGATATCAATGAAATGGGAGCTGTTTCGGCGGATATTATCAAAAAATCCAGAGCGTATCATGGGATTATTCTCGTGAAAAATGAAACCGGCCGCATTAATCTGAATCGTCTGGTTTCTGCTTCCCATATCGATTATTTTAATCGGAGACCGAGAATGCCGATGAGCCTGATCCAAAAATACAGAGAAGGATTGATTCTCGGGTCGGCGTGCGAGGCAGGGGAACTTTATCAGGCAATCCTGTCAGAAAAACCGGAAGAAGAGATTGCACGTATCGTGAACTTTTTTGATTATCTGGAAATACAGCCGACCGGCAATAATGCGTTTATGATTGAAAGTGAGCGCGTAGAAAACGTAAATTCAATCGAGGATATCGAGAATATCAATCGAAAGATCGTGGCATTGGGAGAACAGTACCATAAGCCGGTTGTTGCAACCTGTGATGTGCATTTCCTCGATCCGGAAGATGAACAGTACCGACGGATCCTGATGGCCGGGAAGGGTTTTAAGGATGCGGATAATCAGGCACCGCTGTATTTTCGCACAACAGAAGAGATGCTGAAGGAATTTGCTTATCTTGGAAGTGAGAAAGCGAGAGAAGTTGTTATTACAAATCCGAACAAGATCAATCAGTGGATTGAACGGGTATCTCCGGTGCATCCTGACAAATGTCCTCCTGTTATTCCGGATTCTGATAAACAGCTTCGCAAGATCTGCTATGATAAAGCGCATGAAATCTATGGTCCAGATATTCCGGAAATCGTAACTGCACGTCTGGAGAGAGAGCTGAATTCGATCATTTCCAACGGTTTTGCAGTTATGTACATTATTGCACAGCGTCTCGTATGGGATTCTGTTGATCACGGGTATCTGGTTGGCTCAAGAGGATCCGTCGGATCTTCGCTGGCTGCAACAATGGCCGGAATTACCGAGGTGAATCCTCTGCCGGCACATTATATTTGTCCAAATTGTTACTATGCGGATTTTGATTCCGAGAAAGTAAAGCCATATGTGCAGATGGGTAAATCAGGATGTGATATGCCGGACGCTCTCTGTCCGAAATGCGGCAAACCATTGAATAAAGAAGGGCATGATATTCCGTTTGAAACATTTCTTGGATTTAAGGGGAATAAGGAGCCGGATATTGATCTGAACTTTTCCGGGGATTATCAGGCGAAAGCACACGCATATGTAGAAGTCATCTTTGGAAAAGGAACGGCTTATCGTGCGGGAACGATCGGAACCCTGGCAGAGAAGACGGCGTATGGCTACGTATACAAATATTTTGAAGAACGTGATATCCATAAGCGTCGGTGTGAACTGGAGCGGATTGCTGCAGGATGTACCGGAGTAAAAAGAACGACCGGACAGCATCCGGGAGGAATTATCGTCGTTCCGCACGGGCGGGAAATTTATGAATTTACGGCAATTCAACATCCTGCAAATGATCAGAATACGCCAATCGTAACAACGCATTTTGAGTATCATTCGATCGACCATAACTTATTGAAACTGGATATACTCGGTCACGATGATCCGACGATGATCCGCTATCTGGAAGATCTGACCGGAATCAAGGCGACGACAATTGCATTGGATGATCAGAAAGTGATGTCCCTGTTTCACAGTACAGAAGCTCTTGGCATTAAGCCGGAAGATATTGGCGGCGTTGAACTCGGATCCCTGGGTGTTCCGGAATTTGGTACAGACTTTGTTATGCAGATGTTAAAAGATATTAAACCGAAAAGTTTTTCGGATCTTGTGCGTATTGCAGGACTTTCTCACGGTACCGATGTTTGGCTTGGCAATGCACAGGAACTGATCAACAGCGGTACCGTATCTGAAATTGCAGACTGTATCTGCACAAGAGATGATATTATGATCTACCTGATCAATATGGGACTTGATTCCGAAGAATCTTTCAATATTATGGAAAAGGTTCGTAAAGGAATCGTTGCTAAAGGAAAGTGTCCGCAATGGCCGGAATGGAAAGCGGATATGAAAGCACACAACGTACCGGACTGGTATATCGGCTCATGCGAAAAGATCAAGTATATGTTCCCGAAAGCACATGCTGCCGCCTATGTCATGATGGGATGGCGGATCGCATGGTATAAGGTATTTGAACCGCTTGCATACTATGCGGCATTTTTCAGCATCCGGGCTTCCGCTTTTTCTTATGAACTGATGTGTTTTGGAAAAGAGCATCTGGAGGAACATCTGAATGCTTTATTGAAGATGCCGAAAGAACAGACAACAAAAAAGGAGCAGGATCTGATCCGGGATATGCGCATTGTGCAGGAAATGTATGCACGAGGATATGAATTTATGCCGCTCGATATCTATCGGGCAAAAGATAAATATTTTCAGGTGATCGATGGTAAGATCATGCCGTCTTTTGCCAGCATCGACGGCATGGGTGAGAAGGCTGCGGAACAGGCAATGCTGGCTGCAAAAGATGGAAGCTATACTTCGATTGAGAATTTCCGCAACCGCACAAAAGTCAGTCAGACGATTGCAGAAAAAATGAAAGAGATGGGAATGTTTCAGGATCTTCCGGATTCCGACCAGCTGACATTTGATTTTATATAAGGGGGAATACTATGGCAACTTATGCAATCAGTGATATACATGGGTGTTATTCGATGTTTTTAAAGATGTTGGATAAAATTCAATTTGATGAAAACAAAGATACTCTTTATATCATTGGGGATATCATGGATCGGGGACCGGAAATCCCTCAGATCGTACGCTGGGTATGGGAACATGAATCCGAACATGTGATCATGTTAAAGGGGAATCATGAACAAATGTTTTATGAATATCCGGATCCATCGATGTATGAGGCATATTATCATGAATTTTCCGCACAGGAAATTTTCCGGCTGCTGACATGGATCCCCGATCTTCCATCCTATGTTGAGATAACGGTAAATGAAACAGACTATGTACTTGTTCACGCGGGGATTACGGAGGAGATATTAAAAACAGGCAATGATCCGGAAGATTATTGTATCTGGGCAAGATATGAATTCTATTCCGGACGTGGAATTCCCGGCAAAACAATTGTATTTGGACATACTCCGATGATGTCGAGAATTGTGGATGAGGAGATCGGCGTTCATATATGGAGACCAAAGGATCCGGAAGTTCGATTGATCGGAATCGATACCGGTGCTGTCTTTGCCCGTAAATTCGGCGGGAAAATGGCATGTCTGCGTCTGGATGACCAGCAGGAATTTTATGTATATGCAGAATAAACTGTTGCATTTCATCAAATGATATGATAAGATATTTAAGAAGAAATTATAAGATTTACGATAAGAGTGGGCTGTCAAAAGTCCACTCTTATTCGTTGAAGCAATATTTTCAGGAAAAACTGAATCATAATTATGAAGGAAGGTGAATCATCAGTGGCAAAACGGGCAGACATCGAACAACGGGTAGAAGCAATGGTTATGCCGATCATCGAAGAAGGACATTTTGAACTTGTCGATGTAGAATATGTAAAAGAGGGTTCTAACTTCTATTTACGTGTATTCGCAGATAAAGAAGGTGGAATCAATATCGATGATTGTGTATGGATCAGCCGTGCTTTAGAAGCGAAACTGGATGAAGAAGATTTTATTTCTGATGCTTATATTTTGGAAGTCAGCTCTCCCGGTCTGGGAAGACCATTGAAAAAGGAAAAAGACTTTAAAAGAAGCGTTGGAAAGGACATTGATATTAAATTATATAAGGCAGTTGATCAGCAGAAGGAGTTTACCGGTGTTTTAACCGGCTATACACCGACTGAGATTGTCTTAGAGATCGACGGAGAAGAGAAAACTTTTTCCCGTAAAGACTTAGCACTTATTCGATTAGCTTTAGATTTTTAGGAGGATAATTTTACCATGAGTGAATTAATCGAAGCGTTAAATCAATTAGAAAAAGAGAAAGATATTGACAAAGATGTGATCATCGAAGCGATTGAAGCTTCCTTGCTCGCAGCATGCAAGCGCGACTTTGGAAAGTCAGAGAATGTCAAAGTATCGATTGACCGCGAAAGTGGTGATATGGTTGTTTTGGCTGAGAAGGAAGTCGTTGACGAAGTTATGGATCCTGCATCTGAAATCAGCCTTGCAAAAGCACAGGCAATCTCACCGGAATATCATATCGGTGATATCGTAAATGTAGAGATCACTCCTAAGAATTTCGGACGTATTGCCGCCCAGCATGCACGAAGTGTAATCGTTCAGAAGATCAAAGAAGAAGAGAGGAAAGTAATCTTTAATCATTTTCATTGCAAAGAAAAAGATATTGTTACCGGTGTGGTACAGCGTTATGTTGGGGATAATATCAGTATCAGCCTGGATGATAAGACGGATGCTCTTCTTATGAAAAATGAACAGGTAAAAGGCGAAGTATTCAAACCAACCGACCGTATTAAACTTTACATTATCGAAGTAAAAGATACGAATAAAGGTCCTCGGATCCTTGTTTCGAGAACGCATCCGGAGTTAGTAAAACGACTTTTTGAAAAAGAAGTAACGGAAGTTCATGATGGCGTTGTTGAGATTAAAAGTATTGCCAGAGAAGCAGGATCCCGTACGAAAATTGCAGTATGGTCAAATGACGAAAATGTTGATCCTGTCGGCGCATGTGTCGGTTTGAATGGTGCACGTGTGAATGCGATCGTAAACGATCTGCAGGGCGAGAAAATCGACATCATCAATTGGAGCGATGATCCGGAAGTCCTGATTGAAAATGCACTCAGCCCTTCAAAAGTAGTTGCCGTATCGGTCAATGAAGAAGAGAAGACAGCGCGTGTGGTTGTTCCTGACTACCAGTTATCGCTGGCAATCGGCAAAGAGGGTCAGAACGCACGTCTGGCTGCACGTCTGACCGGTTATAAGATTGATATTAAGAGCGAATCTCAGGCGAATATAGAATACGATGACTTTGGAGATCTTGATTTGGACGATGAAGATTTTGAAGTTGAAGAGACACAGGAAATCGTATTTGACGAGGAGTAAATCTATGAAAAAAATACCCATGAGACAGTGTGTAGGCTGTCAGAATATGGTGTCGAAAAAGGAATTGATCAGAATCATAAAATCTTCCGAAGGAAATATTGAACTTGATGCGACCGGCAAAAAGAACGGACGCGGTGCTTATCTATGCAAGAAAAAAGAATGTCTGGAAAAAGCAATCAAAAAGCATAGTTTAGAACGCTCTTTAAAAGTCAGCATCCCGGTTGAAATTTATGATTCTCTAAAAGAGGAGTTGGATAGGATTGAATAAAAAACCGATATTTTCTTTCATGGGTCTCGCCGCAAAAGCCGGTAAAGTTACCAGTGGAGAATTTGGAGTAGAACGATCCATCAAATCCGGTCATTCCTATTTTGTAATTATCGCGGAAGATGCATCTGATAATACGAAAAAGATGTTTGATAATATGTGCAATTATTATCGGGTTCCGCTTGTATACTTTGGAACAAAAGATGAACTTGGACATTGTATCGGAAAGCAGTATCGTGCATCATTATCGATTAATGATAAAGGATTTGCAGACGGTATTATGAAAAAGCTTGGAATTAATGGAAAAATGGAGGTATAAGACTGAATGAGAGTATATGAACTTGCAAAGAAATTAGATAAAACAAGTAAAGATGTGATTACTGTTTTAAAAAGCCATGGAGTAGAAGTTAAAAACCACATGAGTTCCATTTCAGAAAGCGATGCAAAAAAGGTAACCGCACATTTTTCACCAAAACAAGAAGAAAAAAGACCGGAAACAAAGAAAAATAATTATTCAAACAATCAAAATAAAAAGAGATTTGAGAAAAAAACGGTGGAGAAAAAACCTGAAAAGAGACAAGATAAAAATATGGAGAAAAGACGACAAAATAATAATACAAATAATAACAACAGCGGCAATCATAGCGGCAGTCATAATAACAATCATCAAAATAATAATAACAATAATAGAAATAATCAAAATAATCGCAACAGAAATAACAACCAGCAGTCAAAGAAGAACGAGAATCATGAAGGTGCAAGAAAAGGATTTAAAAAGAAAAGCAGACCGGCACAGAATGACCAGAACCGAGGCTTTCAGGATGGTCAAAAGGATCAGAACACTCGTAAGTTTAAAAAGAAAAATAAGTTTAAGAATAATAATCAGGAAAATAAACAACAGAACCATAAGAAAAAGAAGACCGGTCCGGGCGCATTTATCAAGCCGCAGCCGGTGAAGAAAGAAGTAGAAAAGGTAGAATTTGCCAAGATTCCGGAAGTGCTGACGTTGAAAGAATTGGCAGATGCAATCAAAATTCCGGCGAATACGATTATCAAAAAGTTATTGTTAAGCGGCGGTGGATTAATCAATCTGAATTCTGAGATTTCTTTTGAAAAAGCAGAAGAAATCGCCATGGAATACGATGTGATCGTCGAAAAAGAAGAAAAGATCGATGTGATCGAAGAACTGTTAAAGGATGTAGAAGATCCTGAGGACACTTTAGTAGAAAGACCTCCGGTTGTCTGTGTTATGGGTCATGTCGATCATGGTAAGACCTCACTGCTGGATGCCATTCGTTCGACCAGCGTAACAAGCGGAGAGGCCGGCGGCATTACACAGCATATCGGTGCATCCGTTGTCGAACAGGACGGACAGAAAATCACATTCCTGGATACGCCTGGCCATGAAGCATTCACATCCATGCGTATGAGAGGTGCTCAGTCTACGGACATCGCAATTCTGGTTGTCGCTGCCGATGATGGCGTTATGCCGCAGACGATCGAGGCGATTAACCATGCAAAAGCTGCAGGCGTAGAAATTATCGTTGCAGTCAATAAAATTGATAAAGAAAGTGCCAATGTAGAGCGTGTAAAACAGGAATTGACAGAATACGAACTGATTCCGGAAGACTGGGGTGGAAGCACGGTATTCGTACCTGTTTCAGCTCATACAAAAGAAGGTATCGATGAATTACTCGAGATGATCACATTGACTGCGGAAATGCTTGAATTAAAGGCAAATCCAAATCGAAATGCAAGGGGAATCGTGATTGAAGCAGAGCTTGATAAAGGCAGAGGTCCTGTCGCTACCGTATTGGTTCAGAAAGGTACTCTTCATGTTGGAGATACGATCGCGATCGGCAATACATTCGGCCGCGTACGTGCCATGATCGATGACAAAGGCCGCCGCGTCAAGGTGGCAAAACCATCCACACCGGTTGAAATTTTAGGTTTAAACGATGTTCCGATGGCCGGTGAAGTATGTATGGCAACCGAAAGTGAAAGAGAAGCACGAAGCATTGCCGATGCATTTGAAGCATATAACCGTGAAAAACTGCTTGAAAATACAAAATCACAGCTCTCATTGGATGATCTGTTCAATCAGATTCAGGCAGGAAGTGTCAAAGAATTAAATATCGTCGTAAAAGCAGACGTTCAGGGATCGGTAGAAGCAGTGAAACAGAGCCTTGTAAAACTTTCCAATGACGAAGTAACCGTCAAAGTCATTCATGGCGGTGTTGGAGCCATCAATGAATCAGACGTTACGCTTGCTTCTGCTTCTAATGCGATCATTATCGGATTCAATGTTCGTCCTGACAATACTGCAAAGGTAGTTGCCGAGCGTGAAAAAGTAGATCTCCGTCTGTATCGTGTTATCTACAATGCAATCGAAGATATTCAGGCTGCCATGAAAGGTATGCTCGACCCTGTCTTTGAAGAGAAGATTACCGGTCACGGTGAAGTCCGTCAGACATTCCGTGCATCCGGCGTTGGAACAATTGCCGGTACGTATGTGTTGGATGGATCAATTTTAAGAAATTCAAAAGCACGTATTGTCCGCGACGGTATCGTTATTTTCGAAGGCGAACTGGCATCCTTAAAGCGTTTTAACGACGATGTAAAGGAAGTTCGTTCCGGTTATGAATGTGGTATTGTCTTTGAGCGATACAATGATATAAAAGAAGGAGACCAGATTGAATCCTTCATTATGGAGGAAGTTCCACGCTAGTTTCCGTATTTGGAGGGAATTATGAGAAAAAACAGCATAAAAAATACAAGAATTAATGGAGAAGTTCTGCGGGAACTCAGTCGGATCATCAGCAGAGAAGTCAAAGATCCCAGAATTGCCCCGATGACTTCCGTTGTTACGGTGGAAGTCACCCCTGATCTAAAACAGTGTAAAGCATATATTAGTGTGCTTGGCGATCAGGAGGCTCAGGAAAGTACTCTGGAAGGTCTGAAGAGTTCCGCCGGTTTTATCCGAAGAGAACTTGCCCGTTCCATTAATCTTAGAAATACACCGGAGATTCTTTTCATTTTGGATCAGTCGATTGAATATGGTGTAGCAATGTCAAAAAAAATTGACGATATTACTCGTCGTTCTTAAAGAGGTGTTGTGTATATGAATACTTTTATTCAGGCAATAGAACGTGCAGAGACAATCGCCGTTACCGGGCATATCCGCCCGGATGGTGATTGTATTGGTTCTTGTTTGGGAGTATATAATTACATAATCGATAATTATCCTGAGAAAAACGTGACCGTTTATCTGGAAACAATGACTTCTGAATTTCATTTTCTGAAGGGATTTGAGCAGGTAAAGCAGGAAACAGGAGATTCTTCTTATGATCTGTTTATCGTTTTGGACTGCAGTGACGAAAGTCGTATCGAACCATTCGTCGAGCTTATGAAACAATCAAAGGAAAGCTTTTGTGTCGATCATCATATCAGTAACCGGGGATTCTGCGACGATTTTATGATCGATCCGGGAGCCAGCGCAACATGTGAACTTTTGTACCAGCTTTTTGATGAAGAGAAGATTTCTCTTTTCTGTGCGGAATGTCTTTACACCGGAATCGTTCATGATACAGGTGTATTCAAACATTCCAACACGACAAAAGAGACCATGTATATTGCAGGCAATTTGATTGCAAAAGGAATCAATACTTCTCATATCATTGATGATACATTTTATCGGAAAACTTATCTGCAAAATGTGATCATGGGGTATGCACTGCTGGAAAGCAGCCTTGTGATGGATGGGAAAATCATTTATTCATTTATTACAAAAAAATGGATGAATCTGTATGGCGTAACCGGTGCGGATCTCAATGGGATCATCGATCAGCTTCGGGTCACAGAGGGGGTTGAAGTTGCAATTCTCGGATACGAACTGAATAATTTAGAATTTAAAGTAAGTATGCGCTCGAATGATTACGTAGATGTGAGCAAAGTTGCATCTTATTTTGGCGGCGGCGGACACGTCAGGGCAGCCGGATGTACAATGAAAGGAAATTCTCTTGATGTAATCAATAACCTGCTTCGGCACATTGAAAATCAATTGAAAACAGAAGAACAAGATGAACGGGATCATTAACATATATAAAGAAAAAGGATACACTTCCCATGATGTTGTTGCAAAATTGCGTGGAATTCTGGGGCAGAAAAAAATCGGCCATACCGGTACTCTGGATCCGGAAGCGGAAGGTGTCCTGCCGGTATGCCTTGGTAAAGCGACAAAACTCTGTGATATGATTGAAAATACAGACAAAGAATATCAGGTGACGATGCTTCTTGGAGTTGAAACAGATACGGAAGACCTGACCGGAACTATTTTGAATAAAACGACGGTCACCTGCACGGAAGAAGATGTCTGTAAGGCCGTACAAAAACAGATTGGTCAGATCAAACAGATTCCACCTATGTATTCCGCACTGAAAGTGAACGGGAAGAAATTGTATCAGCTTGCCAGAGAAGGGAAAGTGGTTGAGCGGAAGCCGCGGCCAATTACAATCTATGATATTCAGATCCTGTCCTGTTATTTGCCGGAGGTAACAATGCTTGTTCGGTGCAGCAAAGGTACTTATATCAGAAGCTTGTGCCGTGACATTGGAAGGGATCTTGGATGCGGAGGATGTATGAAAAATCTGCTCCGGACGGAAGCCTGCGGTTTTTTCGTAAAAGATTCATATCGGCTGGATGAAGTTGAACAAAAAAGAGATGCAGAAAAACTCGATGATATCGTTATGAAGATGGATATTATGTTTCAGCATTATCCTGCTCTGACAGTGCCGTCAGATTTTAATAAATTATTATATAATGGAAATGTAATTCCAATCGCGTTGGAATCTGCAGAAGAAAAAATCAGACTTTACGATGATAAAGGACATTTTATTGGAATTTATGAACATAAACACAATAGATTAAAACCAATAAAATTATTCTTTGATCTGTAATGTTTGCATTAGGAGCTTGAGACATGGAATATATTACAAATACAACAGATTTTCATTTTGAAAATACAGTCGTTGCACTCGGAAAATTCGAGGGGCTGCACAAAGGTCATCAACAATTACTGGACGAATTAAACCGGCAAAAAGAGGCTCATGGTTATACAAGTGTCATGTTTACCTTTGATCGTCCTCCGAAACTGGTGATTAAAGGAAAACGCGAACGCACCATCTATACAAAAAATGAGCGCGTTCATAAATTAAAAAATTCTTCTTTAGATGTTTTGATTGAACATCCGTTTACAAAAGAATTTTCCAGGCTGAGCCCGGAAGAATTTGTGAAAAGTGTGTTAGTAGAAAAACTTGGCGTAAAAGTGATTGTAGTTGGATTTGATTTCGGTTTTGGCTACAAACGACAGGGCAATGTTGAAGTATTACAGCAGCTTGCAAAAAAATACGATTATAAGCTGATCGTGATTCCAAAATGCACGGTACACGGAGAGAAAGCCGGAAGTACTCTGATCCGAAAATATCTGGGAGAAGGCAATATTGAAGCGGCAAATGCATTTTTAGATGAGCCGTACAGTGTGATCGCAGCGGTTGTTCACGGAAATGCAATCGGCAGATCTCTGATCGGTCTTCCAACAGCAAATATTTTTCCGGATCCACATAAGCTTCTGCCTCCGAAAGGCGTTTATGTCACGCGTATCAAATTAAAAGATGACGTATATTATGGCATCACAAACATTGGAACCAAGCCGACGGTAGAAGATTATGAAGTAGTTGGAATTGAAACATTTATTTTTGATTTTGACCAGGATATCTATGGAGAAACAATCGAAGTAGAATTTCTCCACTACAAACGACCGGAGATGAAATTCTCCGGATTGGATGAATTGTCCCGCCAGATGAAAGCGGATGCACAATTCGGACGTGAATATGTGAAAAAGTATTTTGGAGAATAAATATTCTAAGCAAAGCTATCTGCTTTCAGCTCTCAAAAACAGGATGAATTTTTCATTCTGTTTTTTTCGAGAAAAATTATCAATCTCGCATACTTGATAATGATTATCATTTTCTGTATTGAATTTCAATGCACAATTGTTAGAATAGAGATGTGAATAAATCCTGGGGACTCTTTAAACCGAGAATGCGATTAACGCCCGCATTTCGGTTTAAGGACAACCACAACAAAACGGAGGAATAGTTTATGAATTATTTGGAAATTGAAAAAGTAATCGGTCGTGAAATTATTGATTCTCGTGGAAACCCGACAGTGGAAGCAGAAGTTTATCTGGTGGATGGAACAATTGGAAGAGGCGCTGCACCATCCGGCGCTTCAACAGGCGTATTCGAAGCACTGGAATTAAGAGATGGAGATAAATCCCGTTATGGCGGAAAAGGAGTCAGCAAAGCAGTTAACAACATCAATACAGTAATTAATGATACTTTAGTAGGAATGGATGCATCCGATATTTATGCTGTTGATAAAGCAATGATTGAAGCAGATAGTACAAAAGACAAATCAAATTTGGGAGCAAATGCGATTCTGGCAGTTTCAATTGCTTCAGCAAAAGCGGCAGCAGCAGCTCTGGATATTCCTTTATATCGTTTTCTCGGAGGAATTAATGGAAATAAGCTTCCGGTACCGATGATGAATATTTTAAACGGCGGAGCTCATGCAGCAAATACTGTAGATGTTCAGGAATTTATGATCATGCCTGCAGGCGCATCAAGTTTCCGCGAAGGACTAAGATGGTGTACGGAAGTATTCCATGCATTGGCTGCCTTATTAAAAGAAAAAGGATTGGCAACATCTGTTGGCGATGAAGGAGGATTCGCTCCGGATCTGGCAAGTGATGAAGAAGCAATCGATTATATACTGGCCGCTGTTGAAAAAGCCGGATATCAGCCGGGTAAAGACTTCGTCCTTGCTATGGATGCTGCATCAAGTGAATGGAAAACAGATGAAGTTGGCAAATATAAACTTCCAAAATCCGGACAGACATTTACCTCCGAGGAATTAGTGGATCACTGGAAAAAGCTGATCGATAAATATCCAATTCGTTCAATTGAGGACGGTTTAGATGAAGAAGATTGGGAAGGCTGGAAATATATGACAAAAGAACTTGGCGACAAAGTTCAGCTGGTTGGTGACGACTTGTTTGTTACAAATACGGAGAGATTAAAAAAGGGAATTGACCTTGGCTGCGGCAACTCTATTTTAATCAAATTAAATCAGATCGGTTCCGTTTCTGAGACTCTGGAAGCAATTAAGATGGCACATAAAGCAGGATATACAGCAGTAACTTCTCATAGATCCGGAGAAACAGAGGATACTACTATCGCTGATCTTGCAGTTGCACTTAACACTGCACAGATTAAAACAGGAGCTCCTAGCCGAAGCGAACGTGTAGCAAAATATAACCAGCTTCTGCGCATTGAAGAAGAACTCGGTGATAGTGCTGTTTATCCGGGACATGCCGCTTTTTAAAAATTATATATCACAATAATATAATTTTAAAGAATAGGAAAACATTCATGTTTTCCTATTTTTATTGGTGCGTCTGTAAATCTGCCAAACAAGATGACGCCCGATATCTACACGGAATCATGTGCAGTAAATGTGGCAGATGGAAAACCCACTCGTAGTTACTCAATATAAAAGCATAAAATTTAGAATGAACACCCTGTTGCGGAAAAATTCTGATATAGAGAATATCCGCTAAAAAGTACAATTTCAGCTTTATACAAACAGCGCGCAATATGTTAAGGAGCACCTGGAACAGGGGCTGTTGGATTTTGGCCTTTTGTTGGAGCCGATAGATATCACGAAATGTCCACCTCGCTGGACGGAAAAATCACTGGTCCGTATATGGAAACTGCAGCCGCACAGGATTGCTTTGAGGAATATGAACGGGTTAATCAATTCTATCAGCCGCAGGCGTGGATCAACGGCAGACTTGGCTGGAAAGAGAATTATGTGGAGTATGCGGGGCGGCCAAAGGCGTATGTCATTGAGATTTTGACGGAAGCGGTGAGCGATGCCTAGCTGGATTTCCTGCAGAAAAAGCATATTTCCTAGCTGTTCGCCGGAAATAAAACCATTGATTTTACACTGGCAGTACAGAAATTAAAGGGTCTGTTTGGAATTGAACGGTCGGAAAAACTGCCGTTCCATGGCCCGGTGAGCTTCACCTTAAAAAGCGTAGAGGAAGCTAAAGGCGGCTGTGTCTGGCTCCGTTATACTGCCCGGAAAGAAAAATCTCCTTCTCGATTTATGGGGATGTATCCAACAAAAGATTCTGACTTCAGCAATAAATTACAAAATATCCTTGATGAGCACTTGCAAGACACAACATCGAAAAGTCTTTGATTTTGAAGAGAATTCATAGTCATTGCGATTACAGGATTATATATTTTCCTCCCTATTTTATTGTATTACACACGTATCTTACGTAATACATTACGTAATACATTGATTTTATAAGCAAATTCGATTATAATGATAAAGAAATAGGATTGCATATACGATAAATGAAAACAAATAACAACACAGCAGGAGGACAAATATGGCAGAACATCAGACGGAAGTTTTACGTGGGAGAACCATTCGTACAACAAATGAAGCATATGAAAAATTTCGACAAATTGCACAGGAGAATTTTGACAGTCAGGGACAATGCTTTTCTACGCTGATCCGCTTATTTGAATTAGAGCAGGGAAAGACGGTTTTGGGTGAACGAAAGATGGAGATTGAAAACTTCCAAATGCATATCAATGCACTGTTAAGCATGTTTACCAATTCTTTGCAGCTGAATGAAGATGCGGAGGAACGGGTTCGCTCCGGAATACAGGATGTTCTGGATACAAAAGATCGGACAATTATCCAGCTTCAAAAAGAACGCAATCAGATTCAGTTATTATTGGATAACAAATCCCAAATGTACGAAGAATTAGCAAATTCAGTGGAACACATCAAAAGCACATATAACGATGAACAGAAGAATCTCCGGCTTACGATTGAACAGCTGAATCGAACCGTTCAGGATAAAAACGAATTGATTGCTTTGATCACCGATCAGAAGCAGGAGTTGCAGAACCATCTGGCAGGATCAGAGGAACAAGAACAACAGATACGCGAACTGAAACGTCAGTTATCTGAAAAAGAGCAGGAGATTACTTCGCTTTCCAATCAATTAACGATAAACGAACAGTTACATAAACAGGAGATCGAGCGATTGCAAAAACAATCGGAATTGGAAAAGGATAAATATGAATTTGATCTGAAAAAAGCTTTACTCGAAAAGGAAAAAGATTTACAATTAAATTGGGAACAGGAAAAAATGGAATATACTAGAAAACTGGAATTATACCAAATGAAATACGTAACCGCTTTAGAGCGTTTGGAACAGCTTTCTACCGGCAAAGAGCAGGGGGACATATGAACCAGCAATTAAAAATGAAATACTTAAAAAGTCTGCACATCCAATATCCGAATGTAGCAGCTGCTGCCTCAGAAGTAGCAGCATTAAATGCAGAACTCCATCTGCCAAAAGGGACGGAACATTTTGTTTCAGATCTTCATGGAGAATACGAATTGTTTTTACATACACTTCGAACGGGTTCCGGAGCAATCAAAGGAAAAATCCAGGATGTTTATGGCAACACACTAACAGAAAGAGACAAGCGGAGTCTGGCGTCTTTGATTTATTACCCGGAAGACAAATTAACAAAGATGAAAAATGACATCGAGAATCCGGAAGATTTGTACGATTGGTATAAGATCATGCTGTATCGGATGATCGAGGTTTGTAAGGAATCTCTTACAAAATACAGCCGTTCAAAATTGCATGATTATCTTCCGCAGAATTATCGCCAGATATTAGAAGAACTTCTAAGCGAGAATAACCGTGTCATCGACAAGCGTCCGTATTACAGCGAACTGGTAGACAGCATTATTCGCCTGAATGAAGCGGACAGTCTGATTACGGAGCTGGCATATCTGATTCAAAAGTTGTGTATCAAGCATTTGCATGTGATCGGCGACATCTTTGACCGCGGACCGGGTGCTCATATCATTATGGACGAATTGATGGAGTATCATTCTGTTGATTTTCAATGGGGGAATCACGACATCGTCTGGATGGGTGCCGCTGCCGGACATGGCCCATGTATTGCCAATGTGATTCGTCTGTCCGCACGTTATAATAATCTGCGCTGTATCGAGGAAGGATATGGAATTAACCTGATTCCACTGGCACAATTTGCTTTGGATGTCTATAAGGACGATCCATGCGATGTTTTTACGATTGATACAAAGAATGGGGAAATTGATCCGGAAGAATTGAATATGAACATGAAAATGCATAAAGCAATTTCTATTATTCAGTTCAAATTAGAAGGACAGGTCATTCAGAGACGACCGGATTTCAAGATGGACGATCGGCTTCTGCTGGACAAGATCAATTATACGGATGGAACGATCTGTATCAACGGAAAAACATATGAGCTGTTGGATAAGAATTTTCCAACGATCGACCCTGCTGATCCTTACAAATTAACAGAACAGGAAGAAATGATCATGGCCCGTCTGGAATCCAGTTTCAAAAATTGTGATAAATTGCAGCGTCATATCCGTTTTCTTCTGTCTAAGGGCGGTTTATATCTTGTACATAATGATAATTTATTATTCCACGGATGCGTACCGTTAAATTCTGATGGTACATTGCGGGAAGTAGAATTGAACGGAATCAAGTATTCCGGCAGAAATCTCTATGATGTATTAGAATACTATGCACGAAAAGGATTTTACCGTCAGACCAATGACCAGGAATACGACTACGGCAGAGATATTCTCTGGTACATCTGGTCGAATGAAAATTCGCCGGTATATGGGAAAGAAAAGATGGCGACATTTGAACGTTATTTTCTGACCGATCACACACTACATGAAGAGAAAAAGGATTTTTATTATAAATTAATCGAAAATGATGAAGTTGTAACACGTATTTTAAATAATTTCGGTCTGAATAGTCCGGAATCGAAAATTATTAATGGGCATATGCCGGTGAAAAAAGGAGAATCCCCGATCAAATGCAATGGGCGTGCATTGATCATTGACGGAGGATTTTCGAAAGCATACCACAGTACAACAGGAATTGCCGGATATACGCTTGTATATAATTCGAACGAATTAAAACTGATCGCACATGAAGAATTTGTATCACGTGAATACGCGGTTGAACATGAGACGGATATCCATTCCGAAATCATCGTTTCGAATCATCGTTCGAATCGCAAACGTATTGCGGATACTGACAAGGGAATTGCAATGAAGGAGAAGATTAAAGATCTCGAATTGCTGATTACCGCTTATCATACCGGTATGCTTGAAGAGGAATAATTTTGTAACATTACGAGGAGGGTAAGTATGAACGCACATTTGGATAACATGATCATTACCATTGACCGCCAATATGGAAGCGGCGGACACATTATCGGGAAAAAACTTGCAGAAGATCTGAGGATTCCATTTTATGACAATGATCTGATTAAGGAGTCTGCAAAATCAAGTGGAATCTGCGAAGAAATCTTCGAAAGCTTTGATGAAAAACCAACTTCCAGTTTTCTTTATTCGCTGGTTATGGATCCGCTGTCTCTTGGATATACAAATCAATCGTTTGAGATGCCGATCAATTATAAAGTTTTTCTTGCATCATTTGACACGATCAAACAGCTTGCGAAAAAAGGACCTTGCGTTTTCGTGGGACGTTGTGCCGATTATGCTTTAAGAGATACCGGTATTCCATGCTTAAATGTTTTCGTCAAGGCACCGATGGAATCCCGCATCAGGAGAGCAGAAGAAGTGTATGGAATTGAGCATGACAAATGCAAAGAATTCACAAACAAAATGGATAAAGAACGTTCCAGTTACTACAATTACTACACCTCTAATCGCTGGGGACACGCTAAGTATTACGATCTGTGCATAGACAGCAGCAAGTATGGCATTCACGGAAGTGTTGAGTTAATCAAACATGCAGTGGAATTAAGAAAAAAACGGATGGAAAAGTAGATAAAATTGGTATTTTTCGAGGTCATTGTTGAGACAAAAGTGTTTTCTCCGGCAATGGCTTCGTCGCTGAAAGTTCTAATGGTTTCTGCTTCATCTCAGACACTCGCCATAACCGCTGACGCTTTGGATGGCGAGTGGTGGAAGGATACGAAAATCGTTCCATTTGTCCATCAGGCAATGACATCATAAGCAAGCTTCTGTGTCATTGCCCATGATAGACAGCGTTCAGCTTCGCTGTCCGCAAACGATTTTCTGGGTATAGGGCAGAAACCATAAGAACTTTTTCGCACTCCTGCAGATATTGCCGGCAGAAAACACTTTCGTCTTTCGTATGCTGTGATGTTTATAATGCTCAAAAACGTCATAGTCAGTCCGTAGCAGAAGAAATCGACCAAGCATTAGGATTGAGATTAGATGGAGATTAGTCAAAGACGGAAGATTACGATGTGATAGCCAGAAAGACTTCTTCGAATGTGATCATTGTGCAGAGTATTAGAACAACTTGCAATTCAGCTTCTATACACAGAAATGCCCACATACGGCAAAGCCGGATGTTTCCCACGAATCATGCAGATGAAAAACTTGTTTTTCTATCTGCATGTTGTGGGAAGAGAGAGGGCATTTCGTCTGGTTCCAAGTCCGCCTAACCGTTCAAGCGAAAGCGCGTTTTAGGCGGACTCTGTGAGAAAGATGAATTGCTTATGTTGTTCTTATACTTTTGCACACGTCACAAAGGAGAAGTTCTTTCTGCTATTCTTTTGATTCCCTCAATTTGACTTTATTTGCTGCGTATCGTCGTTTTTGATCGGACATTGCTGCATAATGTTTCCGCGTAGTATTTACATCATTATGACCCAATACTTCCGCAACAAGATAGATATCATCTGTTTCCTGATAAAGGGTTGTACCATAGGTACTGCGCAGTTTATGCGGTGTGATTTTTTTAAGCGGCGTAATCTCTTTTGCGTATTTTTTTACGAGATTTTGAACTGCCTGCACGCCAATTCGTTTTCGCTGCATAGAAAAGAAAAGTGCATGTTCATGACCGGGAACAGGGATAATATTCGCACGATCGGTATCAATATACTGTTTCAGTGCTGCTTCAACTTCATCGCCGAAATAGACGATCATTTCTTTGCCACCTTTCCGAATCAGATGAATACCATTATTTTTAAAATCAACATCTTCCAGATTCAAGCCAACAAGCTCGGATACTCGGATACCGGTACCTAAAAGAAGCGTTACAATTGCAAAATCGCGTATTTTGGTCTTTTCATAGTATGCTTTTCGCTGGCCGGTCAGGTTTTCTCCTCCTTTTTCAATGTAATCAAGCAGATTTGATACTTCATCCGGTTCCAGACGGATAATATTTTTCTCATGAATTTTAGGCATATCAATCAGTAAAGTCGGATTCGTCGTAATCATCTGGCGTTTATAAAAATATGCATAAAGGCTTCGCAATGAAGACATTTTTCGATAAACGCCACGCTCCGTATTCATCATTTGTTTATCGGGGGCATCATAGACTTTCAGATATTCCATATATTCTTCTAAATCTACGGATTGAATATTGTCAAGATCCGATACTTTAAAATCCGTTATGGCATAATTTTTATAAGCAGGATTGCTGTTAATTAAAAAAGTAAAAAAGACACGGATATCATATGCATATGCAATCCGAGTGCGTACCTGCGTTGTGGAATCAATTGCACGGAAAAACTCTTTGATAAAAGGAGGGAGTGTATTTAACAATTCTCGTAATTTGATTGTCTGTTTTGCGGTTAGTTCGTCATAGTAAGTCTTTATTTTCATATTAGTCGTTATTTCCTCCAATCTTAAAACTTGTTTTATTATAGCACACCAAAAAGAATGCGAGCAAGATTGCTTCCAACTTTTCATTTAATATGATACAATTACTTGTAGATATTTCATAAAGAAGAATTAGACTGTTATTGAGTAACTTTATTTTTTTCGAGATCTTGGCAGAGATGAAAGTGTTTCTCCGGCAATGGCTTCGTCGCTGAAAGTTCTAACGGTTTCTGATTCACCGCAGTCACTCACCATAACCGCTGATGCTTTGGATGGCGAGTGGCGAGGATATACGAAAAGCTCTTCCATCGTTCACGCATAACGAAACTCGCAAGCGAGCTTTCATTTGTACCTGTTTGTGGAAAGGGACTGTGCTCCGTATATTGTCAAGTCCGCCTAACCGTTCAAGCGATTAGCGCGTTTTAGGCGGACTCTGTGGAAAAGATGAATTGCTTATGTTGTTCAATGCCTCCGGCACACGTCACAAAGAAGAAGTTCTTTCTGCTCTACGCTGTAACTGCTTAGCCATCCAGACCGCGTACTTCTTTTTCCTCCTTGTGCATGGCTGAGCAGTTATACAAATACCAATTGAAAGGAGTTCCCCATGCAAATTACTTATCTGCGTATCCGAAACTTTAAATCGATCCGTGATATGGAATTGAAAAATATTGAAAACGCATTGATTTTAGTCGGCAAAAATAATGCCGGAAAATCATCGATTCTTCATGCCTTGCGTGCAGTCAGCGGTTCTTATATCATTACTTCTGAAGACTTTCATGAAAGTATGCAGAACATTGAAGTTCAAATTGCACTTGCGATTACGGCAGAGGATAAGAGAATACTGCATAAGCAGGGAATTGTCAGTCAGTATAAAAAATACGATCTCTGGGAAAAGGAATTCAGAACCCGCCTGCCTTCCTATCAGGATGGAACGCTCACATTCACATTTATTGCAAATAAAGAAGGAAAAATCCGTTTTTCAGATGGATTTCGTAAGAATAATAAGTATATTTCAAAAGTTTTTCCTGACATTCATTTCATTGGAACCGGAAGAGAGATGCAGAAGATACAGGAAGATTTGCTCATGCTCCAGGAAGATAATTTGCTGAAAATCATGAGGACAAATTGCTGTATCTTTGATCAGGCGAAGCCATGTAGCCATTGTTTTCAATGTATCGGATTGATCAAACGAAAAACACCGGAAGATTTGAATGCCTTTGAAGCATGCAGATTGTTTGAATATAAGCTGTATCAGCAAAATCTTGGCGATTTTCAAAGGAAAGTCAATGACAGCTTCCATAAAAACGGAGGATATGAAGATATTCATTTTTCGATGAATTTCGATGTCAATCAGACATTGCAGATCAATGCTTATGCCTATAATCCCAAAAGAGAACAGAGCATTTCTGTGGAACGCCTCGGTAAGGGCATGAAAAGCATATACATGTTATCTTTATTGGAAACGTATGTGTCAGAGGAAAATCGACTGTCGTCCATTATTATGGTAGAAGATCCGGAAATGTTTCTGCATCCGCAGCTTCAAAAGTCTTCCAGTGAAATCTTATATCGGTTGTCGCAGAAGAACCAGGTCATTTTTACAACGCATTCTCCAAATATGTTATCGAACTTCAACAGCCGTCAGATCCGACAAATTTTACTTGATAAAAATTTCTACTCGATTGTAAAAGAGAGAACGAATATCAGTACGATTTTAGATGATCTTGGTTATTCGGCAGCTGATCTGATGAATGTCAATTTCATATTTATTGTCGAAGGGAAGCAGGACAAGAGCCGGCTGCCGTTGTTATTGGAACACTATTATTCAGAAATGTATGACGAAGATGGAAATCTGAATCGTGTTGCGATCATTACAACGAACAGCTGTACGAATATTAAAACGTATGCAAATCTCAAATATATGAATCAGACATATATGAAAGATCAGTTTTTAATGATTCGGGACAGCGACGGAAGAGATCAGGAAGAACTGGTCAGAGGACTTTGCAAATACTATGATGAACGGCAGCAAAGTGATATCGATCGGCTGCCGAGAGTGAAGAGGAAGAATGTACTGATATTAAAGTATTATTCATTTGAAAATTATTTTTTAAATCCGGCTGTGATGGTTCAATTAGGAATTCTTTCAAGCGAGCAGGAGTTTTATTGCATTTTGTATGATAAATGGAAAGAGTATCTGCACAGGATCAAAAGCGGAAGGCATTTGGTGGAAGTTCTTGGTACAGATCTGTCTTCTGTTGAAGATGTAAGACAGCATATGGAAGAAATCAAAATTTATATACGCGGGCATAATTTGTTTGATATTTTTTATGGGCGCTATAAAAAACAAGAACAAGAACTTTTAAAAAGATATATTTCCATAGCACCGAAAGAAGATTTTCAGGATATTTTGCAGGCAATCGATCAGTTTATTTATTTTCAGAATCGGGAGAAAGATCAAAAAAACAGATAAATGGAGAGAGGTATGAGAAAACTACCCAATCTATAATTTAAATCGGTATTTCGCGTATAGATTGAAACCTATATAAAAACTTCTTCTCATATATCAGAAAAAACAAATCGAACATTTCTTATACAACAAAAAAAGTGACGCAAATAATGGATTTTATTTGCGTCGTATCGTGTCCTGTTTTTTTGGCCATCCTTTGATATTTCCGTTCACAATTGCCCGGAACATCCGCTCTCTGGCACCGGGATGATCCTGATTCAGTTGCTTTACCAGATTCTTTGCATATTCGCGTTTGGTATATCCATCCATTGGACATGGGCTTTTGGCAACCGGAAGATTCATTTTGTTGCGAAAGCCGATGATGTCTGCTTCGCTGACATATAATAGCGGACGGATAACCGTCAAGTCCATTCTGTCCAGATAAGTAACCGGTGAAAAACAATGCAGTCTTCCTTCAAATATCATGGATAATAATAACGTTTCTACTACATCGTCTTTGTGATGACCATAGGCTACTTTATTGCATCCGAGTTCTTTGATCTTTTCATTTAAGGCACCTTTCCGCATCTTCGCACATAAGGAACACGGATTGGTCTCTTTTCGCTGCTCAAAAACGATATCAGCAATATCTGTTTTTACGGTTACATAAGTTACCTTCAGTTGGTCGCACAAATTTTTTATCTCATCTAAGTCAAAATTACCCCATCCAAGATCAACGGTGATGGCAATAATATCAAATGGATTTGGATAAAAAATTCTTAAATGTGCAAGTGCATATAGCAGAGATAAACTATCTTTTCCACCGGAAATTCCAACAGCAATCTTATCTCCGGGTTGGATCATCTGATAATCATCAACTGCTTTTCGCGTATAACTTAATAATTGTTGTAATTTCATAATCATCTTGCCTTACAAATTATATATCTGCTTCTGTTAAAAAAAGGCAGCCAATACAAAAATGTATGGACTGCCTGTCTTCTTCTGTCGCAAATGATAAATTAGTTGTTGATTAATTTATCATCTTCGTTATTCCAGCTGTAAAGTTTTCTGATCTCTTCTCCAACTTTTTCACTTGGATGTTCAGAAGCTAACTTTCTCATAGCACGGAAATGAGCCTGTCCACCTGCTGGTGACATATCTAATAAGAAATCTTTTGCAAAAGTACCATCCTGAATGTCGGATAAGATCTTCTTCATTGCTTTCTTTGTATCTTCTGTGATGATTTTTGGTCCTGTAATATAATCACCGTATTCAGCTGTATTAGAAATGGAATATCTCATTCCTGCAAATCCGGACTGGTAAATTAAGTCAACGATTAACTTCATTTCGTGGATACATTCGAAGTAAGCATTTCTTTCATCATAGCCGGCTTCTACTAATGTTTCGAAACCTGCCTGCATTAATGCACATACACCGCCACAAAGAACTGCCTGTTCACCGAAAAGGTCTGTCTCAGTTTCTGTTCTGAACGTTGTCTCAAGAACACCTGCTCTTGCTCCACCGATTGCCAATGCATAAGCTAAAGCGATATCTAATGCTTTGCCGGATTCATCTCTTTCTACGGCTACAAGACAAGGAACACCTTTTCCTTCCAGGTATTCGCTTCTTACTGTATGTCCAGGTCCTTTTGGAGCGATCATTGTTACATCAACTCCTTTTGGAGGATTGATCAAACCAAAGTGAATATTGAAACCATGTGCAAACATCAGCATGTTGCCTTCTTCTAAGTTTGGTTCAATTGATTCTTTATATAATGCCTGCTGTTTTTCATCATTAATAAGAATCATGATAATGTCAGCTTTCTTAGCTGCTTCTGCTGCTGTATAAACTTCAAAACCCTGTGCTTCTGCTTTTGCCCAAGATTTACTTCCTTCATATAATCCAATAATTACGTTACATCCGGATTCTTTTGCATTTAAAGCATGTGCATGTCCCTGGCTTCCATAACCAATGACTGCAATTGTCTTGCCGTCTAATGCAGCTAAATTACAATCTTCCTGATAATAAATATTTGCCATTTTCTTATTCCTCCTGTTTGAATATAAAATAATGTATAGGTTAAAATTTGGCAGATTTTAACCAGTAAAATCAGGGTAAACAACTGAGTTTACTCTAAGTATTACTCAAATTAGCAATTTTTCTGCCACGACCCAGACCTGTCAGACCGGTGCGAACCATCTCCAAAATATCAAATCCATCCAGTAAATTAATAAATGCTTCAATCTTGTTGACATTCCCGGTTAATTCAATAATCAATGAATTCTTGCTGACATCGACAATTTTCGCACGGAAAATATCAGCAATTGCTATGATCTCCTGTTTTTCCCGTTTGTCAGCTTTGACTTTTACTAATACAAGTTCTCTGCATACAGAATCATGCGTCTCTAACTGCATGATCGTTACAACGTCTTCTAACTTCTGAAGCTGCTTTTCAATCTGTTCCAGAATCAGATCATCCCCTGAAGTTACAATCGTAATTCTTGTATACTTTGGATTCTGTGTAACACCCGCAGAAATACTGTCTATGTTATAGCCTCTGCGAGTAAATAAACCTGCCACACGGCTTAATACACCGGGTGTATTGTCAACTAATAATGATAATACGATTTGTTTCATATCATTTCCCCTTTATACATAACTGTACATATTTTACCAACTGGTATTATGATTGTCAAGTTTATGCATCATTACTTTTTACAAACTAATTTATATGAAGAACTCAGTCAGATTTTTTATCTGACTGAGTGATCAAGTGCATAAATGCTATTCACTTTCAACGCTCTGACCTTCTTCAGAAGGGGCTTCCGTTGCCGGAGCTTCTGTCGTCGGTTTTGGAGCCTCTGTGGTTGGTTTCGGAGCTTCTGTCGGCTTTTTCGTTGAAGAAGTACTTGGAGCCTCCGTCGTAGCCGGTGCACTCGTAGACTGATGTGTTGTCGATGAATATGTGCTGGAAGTATTGCTTGTCGCCGGTGCACTATTCGTCGAATGAGTACTGTACATCTCAGAGTCTTCCTGGTAGGATTGGCTTTCGGAGCTTCCATCACTCGCAGACTCGGAAATATCACCAAAATCATTCGAATAATCCGCATCATCATCACCCATGCCGTAGATAAAGTTCTTTAACTTCGCGGCATTGGCTTCCAGATTAATGATAAATACAAACATTCCATTTCTTCTGCCCATTAAATAAGTTCCATCATATGGCAATCGTAAGGACTCTATGTCTGATGAATCCAGATTCATAACCGTACGGACAAGACGCTGAATCATTGCAGAATTCAAATCGGTAGAAACATCGCTCATCATACTTGTTGCAATACTTAATATATCCGCAGTACTCTGCTTCTTCACCTTTTTCAGAATCTGCTGGATGACATACTGCTGTCTCATACAACGGCCAAAATCTCCATCTCCCAACTTCGGATTCGTTACTTTACGAATTCTGGAATAAGCCAGTGCCTGAGCACCATTTAAATTATTCTTGCCAACTTTTAAGGTTCGATACTTCTTGCCCAATATGAAGCCGGTATCTTCTTCGCCGGTATTGTTCAGATAAGCAACTTCCTCTTCCGTTAATTCAATCTCAACGCCGTCGATCTCATTGATGACTTTCTTGAATGATGAAAAATCAACGATGATATATCCGTCCAGTTTGATTCCGAAATTCGATGTAATCGTCTCTGATAATAATTCAACTCCACCATAGGCATACGATGAATTAAACTTGTCCATGCCGTGTCCCGGAATATCGATATACATATCTCTCATCAGAGAAGTAATCTTGATCTTCTTTTCATGCATGTCGAGGGTTGCGATCATTGTAGAGTCGGAACGTTCGCTTGCCGTTTCATTTTCGCGTCTGTCAGAACCTACAATTAAAATATTAATAATATCATCATCCTGTACTAAATCTTCATCGGCATTTGCGATGCTTGCATCGCTGGTCTCTTTGAAGAATCCCATGACTGCATCGTAGTATCCCCATGTGGCACAGCCTCCAACACATATGATCAATGCCAGTGCAAATAGTACACGGAAAATTAATCTTTTTTTACTCATAATATCCTCCTTAAATTACACATAACAATAGAATATACCTATTTTTAACATTATACAACATTTTTTTTACTTTTGTTATCGTATTAAAAAAAACTTAAGAGAAATTAAGAGTTTTCACATAATTTTTGGACAAGCTTTACTGCATCCGCGGCATCTTTTGAATATCCGTCCGCACCGATTTCATCTGCAAAGCTCTGTGTAATGACTGCACCGCCGATGATCACTTTTACATTCATATGCCTTTCTTTTACCAGCTCTACGACATCTTTCATCCGCATCATCGTTGTGGTCATCAGCGCCGATAAGGCGATAAAATCTGCATGATGTTCTTCTGCTGCTGCAACGATTCGCTCTTTTGACACGTCTTTGCCAAGATCAATGACTTTATACCCGTAATTTTTCAGCATCAGTGCAACAAGATTCTTCCCAATATCATGGATATCGCCTTCCACGGTTGCGATTACAACAGTCGCTCTTTCTGGCTCTTCCTCATCTCCGGAAAGCATTGGCTCTAAATATTCAATCGCCATCTTCATGGTTTCTGCACTGGAGATCAGTTGAGGCAAAAAGTATGTCTGCTCTTCAAACAACCGACCGACTTCATTGATCGCAGGAATCAGTTCTTCGTTAATAATTGCTCCAGGTTCTTTTCCAAGTGCAAGTTCGGATTTTACTTCGTTCAAAATGGATTTTTTATTTCCTTTTAAAACACAGTGGAAGATACCGGTTCCTTTTGTTCCCTGTGCCGGTGCAGAATCCGGAGAATCGCTGTTCTTCTCGGAAAGCCGGTTCATTCGTTCGATATATCGGATATCTGCCTGTTCCTTGTTCAGCAAAAGATCACTGGCATATGCCGCATTCATCATAATCTCACTGGAAGGGTTTGCAATCGCCATGGTAAGACCGTTTTGGATGGCCATCGTAACAAATGCGGCATTGACATACGCACGGCTTGGAAGCCCGAATGAAATATTAGATAAGCCGCCGACTGTTGCAAGCCCCAGCTGCTGTTTGCAGTATGCAATTGTCTCAATTGTTTCGATTGCGGCACGTTTATTTGCCCCAACCGTTGCGACCAGACCGTCAACAATGATGTCTTCCTTATGAATTCCAATCTGCAATGCACGATCCAAAATCGTATGGATAATGTCTTTTTTTTCATGAATGTTCTTTGGCAGACCTTTGTCTGATAACGGAAGCAGAATAAACATTGCTCCGTATTTTTTTGCAATCGGAAGCAAAGATTCAAACTTTACTTTTTCCAGGGAAATCGAATTAATTAACGCTCTTCCCGGATAATGGCGCAAAGCGGCTTCAATGACATCGACATGGCTCGAATCAATGCAGAGCGGCAGACTCGTCGTAAGCGTAATCTCTTCGATTGCACGGAGCATCATAGCCTTTTCGTCGATTCCGTTCATTCCCATATTGACATCCAGGATGTCTGCTCCCATTTCTTCCTGCTGTTCAGCCATTTCAACGACGATATCCATATCCCCTTCCCGCAAAGAAGCCTGCAGCTTTTTCTTGCCGGTTGGATTGATTCTCTCGCCGATCACGAGAAATGGACCATCGATATCAATCTCGCAAACCTGTCGCTCAGAAGCAAGGATCCGTCGACGCTTTGCCGATACCGGAATTGGTTTTAGATGAATGGTCTTTTCGACCAATTTCCGTATATGTTCCGGCGTTGTTCCACAACATCCTCCGATGATCGCAGCGCCTGCCCGGATCAGATCCGGTCCGAAAGAAGAAAATTCTTCTGCCTTCATATCATAGACTGTTTCCCCATTAATCAGTTTTGGAAGTCCGGCATTTGGCTTTGCCATAATCGGCACGTTGGCATATCGTTTCATTTCAGCGATGATTTCCGTCATCTCTCCGGGACCGGTAGAGCAGTTAACACCAATCACATCCGCTCCCAAACTCTGTAAGACGACAACAGCAGTCGCCGGATCGGTTCCATAAAGGGTTCTTCCATCTTCATTATATGTCATTGAGACAATGATCGGGAGATCACAGATTTCTTTAATTGCGATGACGGCCGCTCTGGATTCTGCCAGGCTCATCATCGTCTCTATAACGAAAAGATCGACGCCGGCTTTTACGAGAACAGATGCCTGTTCTTTATAGATGTCGATCAGTTCTTCCAGTTGTAGCCTGCCCATTGGAGCAAGGCTTTCACCGGTCATTGTCATATCTGCAGCAATCAGAATTCCTTCGTATCCTTCTGCTGCTTTTTTGGATAATCCAACCAGATTTGTATTCATTTCTTCAAGCTGATCTTCCAGACCATATTCTTTTAACTTTAAACGGTTGCCGGAAAAAGTAGGTGCAAGCAGCACCTGCGTGCCTGCTTCGATAAATTGCTTTTGAAGGGAAATCAGCACCTGTGGATGCTCCAGGATCCATTGTTCCGGACATATCCCGGTTGGCATTCCCGCTTTCTGAAGATTGCTTCCCGTCGCTCCATCCATATAAAGCGGTCTGTTTTCAATCAATGAATAAAATTTCTCTTTTGTCATAAATAGTCCTCCATTTGCTCGATAATGTCACAGATCAGCTGAACACGGTTAAATGGTGTCATAAAATAATATCCGTCTGCAATGCCTTTTAACTTTCGAATGACATCCAGAGAAATCTTTTTTGCAACCTCCTCAGCCTCAGACCTTGTCATTTCCTGATCATATTGTGTTACGATCTCATTCGGAACAAAGATTCCCGGCATTTCATTTTTGATAAATAAAGCATTCCGATAGCTGACAAGCGGCATGATCCCACATAAAATTTTTGTATGAAGTTTTTCCTTCATCTTTTTGATCCGTGCGATGTCATCGTCAGAATAAACAGGCTGTGTCAGGAAATAAGACACGCCGGCATCCATCTTTTTCTGCATGCGCTCGATTACTTTATCCAGATTGGCCTGGTTTTGATTCAATGCCCCGCCATAAGAAAATGCATCATCAACAAACAGTTCCTGATTGAGTTCTTTTACATAGTTCATAAATTTGATTGAATTAAAATCAAATACCGGTTTTGTCGTGTTGCGTTCGCCGGATGGAACAGGATCTCCCGTAACGATTAAAACATTGCGTATTCCATTAATGTGTGCACCTAACATCGTAGAATGCATACTGATCCGGTTCCTGTCACGGCAGGCGATATGCGGCATAACCGGTATATCGACCATATTATGGATCCTGCTTGCAAGTAAAAAAGAATCTGCTCTGGAACGTCCGAGCGGAGAATCTGCCAAAGTAATGATATCCACGTTATGGTGTTTTAACTGATAGGATCCTTCTAACAGTTTTTCTTCGTTCTGATCAAATGGAGGATCCAGTTCTACCGCGATCACCGTTTTCCCCTGTTCCAGTTTTTCAATAAAAGGATTATTCTTTACTCTTGAAACAGTACCATTCTGCACAGAATCAGCATTTTCTTTCTTTTGAACCGGTTTTCTCCCTTTTAAAGTATCGGCTAATTCCCGGATATGCTTAGGTGTTGTTCCGCAGCATCCTCCCAGAATATTCAGACCAAGGTCAGCAATATCAGACATCTTATCGGCGAAATATTCTGCTCCGTCCGAATAAATTGCTCTTCCACGTAAAATCTGCGGATAACCGCTGTTTGGAAGTGCCATATGATATTTATTCTCAGAAAACGTTTGATTTTTCAATAAATCATACATATGGGACGCTCCGATCAGGCAATTGCATCCATAACAATCAATGGATTTTGCCTGTGCCGCTTCTGCAAAGAGCCGTTTGGCACTAAAGCCTTTGCTCGTATATCCGGTTCTGTTGAATGCAAAAGAAGCCATAATAAACGTATCCGGATTCTGTTGTTTGATATAATCTGCAGCCCATTGGATCAGTGAAATGTCAGAAAATGTTTCGAAATCAAAAATCTCAATCCCACATTCTAAAAAGTTATCGATCAACAGGCGATATTCTTCTTTTTCATTAAAATCGTATTGATGGAACAAATATTCTGCGATCGGACCGATATCCGCTGCAATCCATGAGGAAATGCCGCTTTCTTTTACGGCAGATTCCGCGATTCGGCATGCCGATCGGATGGAATCGCAGATAACGGTATTCTGTTCCTGCAGTGATTCATATCCCTTCCTGAGAGCAAATCCGCGATTGACTGCGAACGTATTCGTCCGGAGCAGATTTGCCCCGCTTTGTAAATATTCGATATGAATAGCCTTAATCCTTTCCGGATCCAAAAGGTTAAAATCTTCTGCAACTCTGCCGTTTTCCGAATGGCGCGAATCAAAATAGGTTCCCATGGCACCATCCATGATTAAAAGATGATTTTTTAAATATTCTTTCAGCTTCATGTTATTCTCCTGATATTCGACGAAAGATACAATGTTTCTGATCACATAGACGACAGGTGTGTTTTGTTACACAATCATGAGCTCCGATCGTTCCCAGAAAAATAACGGTCTTAGAAGGGGTCAGCGCACAAAACGGATTCATGGAAATCGGGAATGGATCCCAGGATTCCTGCAGGTGCGGAACCATTTTTTTTAATTCCTCCTGCTCACAAAAATGCATCGTTTCTAAAAACTGCCGTCGATCTCGAAAAATAATTTCCCGCAGTTGTTTGTAGGAACAGGACAATAATTCCAAACTCAGGCATTCTGCGGCATATGCTTTTGCAAACTGTTCTTCTGCCTGATACGTTTCTTCCAATCGATCCGGCCCATTTCCCAAAGAAATAACGCCGATCATCCTATTCCTATCAAAATGATCATATTCATAGTATAACACCGGTTGGATACATTTTGTTAATTTTTTATATACTTCAACAAATAAATCTTCTTGATCATCAAAATGAAACCGAATCTGTGCAGATATAAGCTCCTTCTGGTTCAGTCTGAGATACAGGCGTTTGTATTTCATTATCTTCTTACTTTGCTCCCTTTCCCATCGCGGGATGCCGGTTTCAGGCGATAGAATTCCAGTGTCTTTCCTTTATAATTAATCGAATCCGAATCCCCTTCCGCAGGAAGATAGACGTTTCGTATTTCATCATGATCTGCCAGCTTCATGCCGCGTACGCCAATTGCACCCCGCTTTTTCTCAGGAATCATATTTAATGGAAAACGCAGAAAATATCCCTGTTCCGTCTCCAATATGATCATCTGATCATCGACGGCGTTTTGTATCTGTCGGATACAGCACAGGCGATCACCTTCGGAAAGCTTTGTTGCGGATACGGTTCGTTTTGACATCAGGAATTCTGTGCCATTGACCCGCTTGGTCATACTGTATCTGGTCATAAACAACAATTGTACCGAAGAAAGCTCCTTCGACGGAATGCAGGCAATGATCGTTTCCCTGTTGCTGTCGTATTTGCACAGATTATCGATCGGCGTACCTTTGTCCCTCAGTCGTCCACCCGGAACTTTCAGAACATCCAGCTGATGCATGATGCCAATATCGGTAAAGAAACATAACTTGTCCGTGTTAAAACATGGGATCACGTGACGGTATTCTTTCCATATAGTTTCTTCATTTCGGTGGAAAGTATTCTGATCCAATGTCTTAGAATATCCAAACCGATCCATAACGAAATAAACTCTCTGTTCTTTAATCGGATCTTCCTCATAGACTGCTTCTTTCCCATCTTCTACCGCGGTTTTTCTTTCCAACATATATTCCCTGCGGATTTTATCCAGATCTTTTTTGATCACTTTTTTCATGGATTTTGGGTTATTTAGAATATCTTCATATTCTGCAATCTTTTTTCGAATCTCTTCATATTCTTTTTCCAGTGCAAGAATTTCCAGTCCGATCAGACGATACAGACGAAGTTCCAGGATTGCAGAAGCCTGTCGTTCCGTAAAACGAAGCTTCGAAGCCTCTTTTTCCGACTTTCTCGACCGGAACTGAATCTTCTCGGTATTGCCATGCATGAAACATTGTTTTACGTCATTCAGACTTTTGCTTCCGCGGATGATCTCAATGATCAGATCGATGCTGTTGCATGCCTGAATCAACCCTTCTTTTACTTCTTTCTGTTCATAGAGCTTATGGAGCAGCGTCGTATACTTCCGGGTATTGATCTCATAATGAAACTTTGTATGTTCTTCAAGAATACGCCGTAATGACAAAGTCTCCGGACGCCCGTTAACAACGGCAAGCATATTGACACCAAACGTATCTTCCAGCTTTGTCTTTTTATAAAGAAGATTCTTCAGCCGATCGATATCCGCATTCTTTTTCAATTCCAGTACGATCCGGATTCCTTCTTTTGATGATTCGTTGGAAATATCAACAATATCGGTTGTCTTTTTATTTTCAATCAGGGATACGACATCCGATAAAAACTTACTGATATTAGCACCGATCATCGTATATGGAATTTCCGTGATAACAAGCTTATCTCTGGTGCCTCGTTTGCCCTTTTCAAATGTCACTTTTCCACGTAATTTGATCTTGCCGGTCCCATTCGTGTAAATTGCAGCAAGATCCTTTTTATTAATAACGATGCCTCCGGTCGGAAAATCCGGCCCCTGGATAAACTGCATCAAATCCTCCGTCGATGCACGCGGATGATCCATGTAGTATTTTTCTGCATCAATTACTTCTGCAAGGTTATGTGGGGGAATGTTTGTCGTCATTCCGACTGCAATTCCCTCTGCACCGTTGATGAGAATATTCGGTATGCGCACGGGAAGAACTTCCGGCTCCTTTTCTGTCTCATCAAAATTCGGAACAAAGTCTACGACATCTTTATCCAGGTCCGACAGATAGACATCCTGTGTGAACTTCTTCAACTTTGCTTCCGTATAACGCATAGCTGCTGCTCCATCTCCTTCAATGGAACCAAAGTTGCCATGTCCGTCTACTAATGCCATGCCCTTTTTAAAATCCTGTTCCATAACGACCAGTGCTTCGTAGATGGAACTATCACCGTGAGGATGATATTTACCCATCGTATCACCGACGATTCTTGCGGATTTTCGGTGTGGTTTATCAAACTTTAATCCTAATTCGTTCATGGCATATAAAACTCTCCGCTGAACGGGTTTCAGTCCGTCACGGATATCCGGAAGCGCACGTGAACAAATGACACTCATCGCGTAATCAATGTAAGATTTCTGCATCACTTCTGAATATTCTGCTTTTATGATCTGTTCTGCCATCGTAATGCTCCTTTCTATTTATATATCAAGTGTCGCATCGGATGCATTCTCATAGATGAACTGGCGGCGTGGCGGCACGTCGCTTCCCATCAGCATAGAAGTTACCGATGACGCCATACGTGCATCTTCGATTTCTACCTGTTTTAAAACACGCGATTCCGGATCCAGTGTTGTCTCCCATAACTGTTCTGCATCCATCTCTCCAAGACCTTTGTAACGCTGTAAGGTAAACGAGCCTTTATGCTTTCTGCGATATTTTGCAAGTGCAGCATCGTCATACAGGTATTCTTCTTTGCCGCGCTTCGGAATTGCTTTATATAATGGCGGCATTGCAATATATACGTGTCCATGTGTGATCAGATCCGGCATAAAGCGATAAAAAAATGTCAGAAGAAGCGTTGCGATATGCGCACCGTCCACATCGGCATCCGTCATGATCACGATTTTATGATAACGCAGTTTCGAAATATCGAAATCATTCCCGTATCCTTCGGAAAATCCGCAGCCAAAAGCATTGATCATCGTTTTAATTTCCGCATTTGCGAGCACCTTATCCATTGTTGCCTTTTCCACGTTCAAAATCTTACCCCGTATCGGCAGGATTGCCTGTGTCCGGCGGTTTCTTGCCGTTTTGGCGGAACCGCCCGCAGAATCGCCTTCGACGATAAAGATCTCGCATTCTTCCGGCTTTCTGCTTTCACAGTTTGATAGCTTTCCATTGCTGTCGATGGAGAGTTTCTGCCGTACGAGCATATTCGTCTTTGCTTTTTCTTCCGCCTTGCGGATCTTTGCTGACTTTTCTGCACAGGACAATACTTTCTTCAATGTTTCGATATTCTTGTCAAAATAAATAACGATTTCTTCCCCTGCAGCTTCTGAAACTGCTTTTGCTGCATCCGGATTGTCCAGTTTCGTCTTTGTCTGGCCTTCAAATCTTGGATCCGGATGCTTAACGGAGATGATCGCCGTCATTCCATTACGCACATCCGTACCGGTAAAATTCGCATCCTTTTCCTTTAAAATCCCCAATTCGCGTGCATACTGATTCATGATCGTTGTAAACTTCGTCTTAAAACCGGTCAGATGCGTACCACCTTCTGCTGTATAAATATTATTACAGAATCCGAGAATTGTTTCACCAAAATCTTCTGTATATTGGAACGCAGCCTCTACTTCGATGTCACCTGTCTGACGCTTAAAATAAACCGGTTCATGTAACGGATTTTGCTTCTTTTCATTTAGCTTTTTTACATAAGCACAAAGACCGTCCGGTTCATGATAGGTGATCTCGATTTCTTCTCCCGGACGCCTGTTTGCAAAATAAATCGTCAGATCCGGGTTCAGATAAGCAGTTTCATGCAGACGATTGCGGATCATATCTGCTTTAAAATATGTTTTTTCAAAGATCTCTTCATCCGGCAGAAAACGAACCGTAGTACCGGTGTCACTTTTTTTGCACTTTCCGATCACTTCCAGTTCGGTAACAACTTTTCCGCGTTCATAACGCTGACGATAGATCTGTCCGTTTCGGCGTATCGTTACTTCCAGCCATACGGATAACGCATTTACAACGGATGCTCCAA
>Ga0129309_1000112_pt1 | contig 70990 bp, 64 predicted proteins | sample L1105metagenome_FD_94439 | JGI IMG/M metagenome (GOLD analysis project Ga0129309, IMG submission 94439) | Ring-tailed lemur group fecal microbial communities from Wisconsin, USA - L1105 metagenome | ecosystem: Host-associated > Mammals > Digestive system > Large intestine > Fecal | place: USA...
AAACAACCGCCGTTTTGCCACCAGATTTGCCACCAGATATGAGAAGAAAGCACTCTATTTTCACGCTGTTGTCTGTCTTGCCTGTATCCTTGTTTGGTTACTTTGATGGTTTTAAAACAGACTATAGGGAGACTCTTGAAAATGGTTTTTTGATGCCATTTTTGAGAGTCTTTCTTTTTGTCAAATCTCATCTTCTAACCATATTTCTGCTGTTTTCTAACACAAGGTTTTTCTAACAACACCGGATTTTTTAGAGTTGGAAGCTTCCACTTAACCTTTTCTCCCATGATTTTTTGCGATTTTTGCTGATGTGAACATAAATATCCCCGGTTGTCTCAATTTTTGTATGCCGCAACCACTCTTGGACCATTCTGGGATGGGCAAAGCCAAGAAAAAAGAGGTACACCGGCCTCAATAAGCTGGAGAAACGCAGGAATCAAGAAAGTGATTGGAATTGTGGAAGAAATTGTAAAATTTTTTATATATAATTTAAATTTGTTGAAAATATAAGTATAATATTTATAAATCAATCTATTTTCTTACACACAATAATGATAAGGAAGAAGTATGATTCCAATGAGAAGGTAAAAATGAAAGTAATAGCGAATAATTATTTGAAGGAGGTATAAACGTGAAATCCACAAAAAGGTTGGTTTACTCTTTGCGTTGTTATTTGCATGTATTCCGTTATCTGTTTATGGTGCCAGTGATCGTCCGTTCGAAGCCGCCGCCGATCTGGTGACGAATTCCATCAAAACGCCGTCGTATGGCTGGAGCGCTGGGAGTTCTTATTATTTGGGCGACAGCATTCCGGTGTACACACCAGAGCAAGGCGAACTGGTACTTCATGATGACACAGCATTTTTCCCAGTCTATCAAGGCTCAAAAATTGCCGGCATCCTGACTGAGATCAATAGTGGTCAAAGAAATGTATCATATAATTTTTCCAAGTCGTTTGCGGAGGAATTAGATTCAGTCACTCAAAGCGGGACGAAAGACTTTATCCTTGTACTGAACGCAAGACAGGTGTTTGCTTATTGTGATTCGACCGCTACTGGGTTGGTTTGCTATGATATTCCGCTTAACACAGGCGAAAACGATATCAATGCATCGTTTGTGGTTACGGCAGCTTCTCGGCTTCCGTCCATTTCTGCAAATAAGTCGTGTGCTTCTAACAAAAAACAGCTCCCAATTTCAAATGCGGCCACAAGAGATCCTGATACAATGTTCAGTGTGCTGAATGTTGACGAATGGACGCAAAAAAGGGCTCTAACCACTGCTGGGCCGCAACGGTTTGGTGTATCGGTGAATATATGTATAAAGGCAGCGGTTATTTATATGATGATCCAGAAGCATTGGCAAAAGATATTGGTATTGGCTGGGGCGTTGGCCAAGATCTATCGCAAGTTATCACCCATCTTCAAAGCAAATATCACCTTGCATACACCAGATATCCTGGGAATGGTCTCCTGCCACTGTCGACCTTTGAACAGGAGATTGATGAGTTCCAGCCTTTAGCGCTGTGTTGGTGGCAAAATAATGATCCCGCTCTTTTGGCGCACATGGTGACGGGTTGTGGATATTGCAAAAACAGCAGTGGCGTAATAGATGAAATCGGGGTAATGGATTCGATCGCAGGAGAGGTAATTTGGGTATTGCGGGGTTCTGACGGCATGTTCACAGAACAGATGGGAACTCACACATATACTTGGAGAAATGCTGCAACGAAAGACTGAGGGTGATTAGTATGCGATCAGCTGGATGTATCCGATGTGAAATTCTGATTTCCCTTTTGGCTATGCTGGTATGTGTTTCCAGTCTGCTTCCGAGTAGTGCAAGTCTGCCGGAACCCATGGAACAGGAATCAGAACAGCCTCTTGTTTTGCCGGTTGCTCATGTTTCACAAAAATACGCCGCTTCGGCCCAAAAGATTCTGGATTCCTTCTATTGCGTTAAAGATGTCCCCGGGTATCTGTTTGAAAAAGACTACGGTGGACGTCAGATTGGGTCAGGGCGCTTTCTTAAAGAAGACGCGAGTTTTTCCCTTTATCGGGACTATTGCTATGAAACTTATAGTATCGACCAATATTTTCTGGGTGCCCGGGATGCGGGCAAGATGATGCGCCAAGGGAAAACGCTGCCGGAGGTCATGGAAATCAGCGAACAGGAGGCACAGAAATTTTACGGCCACACCCGATCTATCGGACTCCTTTACGGAGATGAGCAGGTGGTGGGCGAGGCTTGTTACTGGTCTCACGGACAGGGGGAAGAATGGGAAGAGGGAGTGTCCCCTGCCACAATGTGGGAATGGCACGATGGGCCTTATCAGTCCCTGTACCTGGATGACCACTTGATGGGACTGCTGGAAGCGGAGGGGTTTCAATTGGATCAGGTGACTGCAAAAAGCGTTCTGATTATGGCACACTCGGCAGGGATTTATTTCTCCGATGGGATAACCGAGCGGTATTACCCGCAGGGCTTGGATCCCGGAAGTAATTCCCCCTTATTTATGACGGTTTATACGATGTGCCCTATCTCCAAATTGGCGGAAAGCTTGGAGAATTATGCTTGGCTTGGATCCCGGAAGTAATTCCCCCTTGTTTCTGACGGTTTATACGATGTGTCCTATCCCCAAATTGACGGAAAGCTTGGAGAATTATGCTTGGAATTGTTTCAATTAGTTGTGTCAGCAGCACTCTTGCGCGGGTGCTGCTGACTGCTTTTCCAGAATCTGCAGAACATGATGCACTCTTTTACGACCCCATCACGAAAGCTGAAGCCTAATTCATACTCGCTCCACAGCTCCCTTTTGCCCTGCTCTGTTACGTCTCCAGTGATATCGTAAATGCGGCCGTCAATTTTTGCCGCAAAGTAGTTCGCTGCCGGCCCATACACAATCTCGGATACCGGGAACCTCAAATGCAGAATTTTTGCAAACCGGCAGCAGCACCCGCAGGTAAAATCCCCTGACTTTTGGTCTTTTCTTCCGCTCTTTGACTTATCCTTGTAATACTTCTCAATTTGTTCCTTTGTCAGATCGGAAAGTTTTACATCTAAGAACCTTTTGTCCTCACCGGCAGGGCCGGAGGTTTTATGCGCTGAAGCGATACGACAGCGAGAGGCCGGCAGATATGATCTGCCGGCCTCTCGCTGTTTCAGCACGAACGGGTAAAACCGCCCCTGCTGCTTCTGTTAAGGGCGCTCAGCCGCGGCACCAAAAACTGCCGCAGCCGTTATTCGAACATCCGCACCCGCAGGTGACGGAGGCGGAGCTGCCGTGGCCGCACCCACAGGAGCACCCGCACGATGAGGAGCCGGAGCATCCGCAGCCACAGCCGCAGGAGGGATCGCTGCTCGGAGCGGTCAGAGTGACGGTGCCGGTCCAGCCGCGCCCGTCGGTAATGGTCAGTACATTAGCGCCGCTGCACCCGCAACCGGAGGAAGAGGAACCGCAACCGCCACAACTATTACAAGCCATAGGATAAATCTCCTTATGATGAAGATGGTAAATTCCAACAGCTTACCGAAAGCAGAGCCGAAGACCGCCTCAGCGGGCACCGTCCGGCCTTTGGCAGGCTGAGAAAGGATACAGCCCGCTTAATCGGGGCATGGTATATCCTATGCGCGGCCAGCCTTAAAACGTTCCGCCGTCCGAAGCGTTTCCCGACTCCCATCCGGTGCAGAGGGCCAGCTTTTTTGCACGTGTCAGGCGTTTGAGGGCAGCCTCCCGCCGCATGGCGTCGCTTTTTCCGGCGCACGCCTCGACGTACGCCAGTCTTACCGGCAGGCGGGACCGGGTATATTTCGCGCCGCGTCCTCGGTTGTGTGCCTCGAGACGCGCGCCGGGGTCCCAGGTCCACCCTGCGTAAAGGGTGCCATCCGCACAGCGCAGCAGGTAGGCATAGGCGACTCGTTCCATTTTTCTCCTTCCCTCCCTTTTCAACAGAATAGCGCGGATTCCCCGAAAAGGCAAGAAGCAGCGCCAATCGAAGGCGCGGACAGCGGTTCCTTTTTGGGAAAAAGATAGAAATTTGCTCCGCTGTGTGGACAGCTTTTTTCGGTCGTGTTATACTGGTAAAGACGTGCGGGGAGCTTCCTGCACGCTGAGATCCTTTAATTCGGTCCGGGAGGCCGGCAAGGCTCGCTGAATTTGAATAGGCCGGATTTCCGGTACCATCAAGGGCGTCTTGCCGCATGTCCGCATGTGGCCGGGGGCCTGTTTTTCTGCTGCGCAAAAGGGCGGAAAATTGGCATGCCGCCCGCGGAGTGAGCGGCACCCCTGAAGCCGCAGCATCACGTTCCATATGCACGAACGCTTCCTGTGCCGGTCCGTTTTACACCCATTGCGATGCGCCGCCGGAGGAAGCTGACGGCTCTGCCCAACCGCCGCCAGTCCGTTTTATACCCATTGTGATGCGCCGCGGCACAGCAGGTTTTATGAAGGCCCGCTGCAAATCGTCAAGCGATAGAAGGAGGCAAAGAACAGTGAAACGCAAAAATATTATGGACGCCTCGGATATCTCCCGCGCCTCGACCCGGCTCGCGCACGAGCTGATCGAGCGCAACAAGGGGGCCGCCGACCTGGTGCTGATCGGAATCCAGCGCCGCGGCGTGCCGCTGGCAAAGCGGGTGGCTGATCTGGTCCGGCAGTTCGAGGGGGTGGAGATTCCGTTCGGGATGCTCGACATCACCTTTTACCGCGACGATCTTTCGATGCTTGCGGAGCATCCGGTCATCAACGGCACCGACATCCCCTTTATGATTCAGGACAAACGGGTGGTGCTGGTCGATGATGTCATCTATACCGGCCGTACCGCCCGCGCCGCCATTGAAGCGGTGATGGAGGCGGGCCGGCCCAAATGCATCCAGCTGATGGTCATGATCGACCGCGGACATCGGGAGCTGCCCATCCGTGCCGACTTTGTCGGGCGCAACCTGCCTACCTCCCACAACGAAATCGTCCACGTCTGCGAGGAATGCTTCGATGGGGAGAGCGGCGTTTATATCGAAACCGTCGGATAGCGCGGTGCCGCCGCTTCCATGAATATCCGCCGTACACATTGAGGAAAGGATGAAAAAATGGCACTGAAACGCAAGGACATCCTCGGCCTGCGGGATATCACCCGCGGGGAGATCGAGGAAATCCTCAAAACGGCTGAGACGATGAAGAAGGTCGTCGTAGGCCCGAACAAAAAGACCTCCCACCTGCAGGGCAAGTCCATCGTCACCCTGTTTTACGAAAACTCCACCCGCACCCGCCTCTCCTTTGAGCTGGCAAGCAAATATATGTCAGCGGTCGCCGCCAACATTGCCGCCTCCTCTTCGAGCGTCAAAAAAGGGGAAACCCTCATCGATACCGCCCAGACGATCGACAGCATGGGGACCGATGTCATCATTATGCGGCATCCGATGAGCGGCGCGCCGCATATCATGGCGCAGCATGTCCGCTCCTCGGTGATCAACGCCGGGGACGGCACCAACGAGCATCCCACCCAGGGCCTGCTCGACATGCTGACCATTCAGGAGAAAAAGGGCGGCTTCGAGGGCCTCAAGGTGGCCATCGTCGGGGATGTTGTGCACTCCCGCGTCGCCCGCTCGGACGTCTTCGGCCTGACCCGAATGGGTGCGCGGGTGGTCCTTGCGGGTCCGCCGACCCTGCTGCCCGCTCCCGGCTGCGAGCTGCCCGGCGCCGAGTACGCCCCCACTGTGGAGGAAGCGGTCGAGGGCGCCGATGTGGTGATGGCGCTGCGCATCCAGCTCGAGCGGCAGAAGAAGGGGCTTTTCCCTTCGGTGCGCGAATACGCCCGTTTTTTTGAGATCGACCCGAAAATGCTCTCGCTGGCAAAGCCGGACGCCTTTGTGATGCATCCCGGCCCGATCAACCGCGGGGTGGAAATTTCGAGCTACGTCGCCAACTCCGACCGATCGGTGATCAACGAGCAGGTGACCAACGGCGTCGCGGTTCGGATGGCGCTTCTCTATCTGCTGACGAGGAGGGACGCTTAAATGAAAAACCTTCTGATCAAAAATGCCGTCATCGTCAACCGCGATGGCAGGCAGACAGGCGATCTTCTGGTGCGCGACGGACTGATTGAGGCAATCGGAGAAGGGCTGCCGGCCGAGGGCTGCGAAGTCATCGACGCCAGGGGCGCCTACCTGCTGCCCGGGCTTGTCGATCTGCACTGCCATCTGCGCGACCCCGGCTATGAATATAAAGAGGACATCCTTTCCGGAACCCGCGCGGCAGCCGCAGGGGGCTTCACCTCGGTGCTCTGCATGGCAAATACCAAGCCGGTCAACGACTGTGCCGCCATCACCCGCTATATCGTCGAAAAGGCGCAGGCCGCAGGCTACTGCAAGGTCTATCCTTACGGCGCGGTCACCAAGGGTCTCGAGGGCAAAGAGCTTGCCGAGATGGGCGACATGCGCGAAGCCGGAGCGGTGGCTTTTTCGGACGACGGCGCGCCGGTGGACAACACCCGCCTGATGGAAGCCGCCCTGCTTTACGCCGGACGCTTTGACGGCTATATCGCTGTCCATCCGGAGGACCGTAGCCTGACCGCCGACGGCGTGATGAACCGCGGCGTGACCGCCACTGTCCTCGGACTGCCGGGTATCTCCCGCGCCGCGGAGGAAGGCCCCATCGCCCGCGACCTGATCCTCGCCGAAGAAAATCGCGCGCGGGTGCACATCTGCCACATCTCGACCGCGGGCTGCGTCGATCTGATCCGCAGCGCCAAGGCCCGCGGAGTGCGTGTCACCTGCGAGACGACCCCCCATTATCTGACGCTCGACGACACTGCCTGCGAGGGCTATGACGTCAACGCCAAGGTCGCGCCGCCTCTGCGGACGCCGGCCGACCAGGAGGCTCTGATCCAGGGGCTGCTCGACGGCACCATCGACGCGATTGCCACCGACCATGCGCCGCACCATATTGACGACAAGGTGGGCGAATTTCTCACTGCGGCCAAGGGTATTTCCGGCTTCGAGACGGCGTTTGCCTCCTGCTATACCCGTCTGGTCAAGGGCGGATTTTTGACCCTTGAGCAGCTCGTGGAAAAGATGTGCTGGAACCCCGCGAGAATCGCCAATATCCCCGGCGGGGAGCTTAAAGCCGGGGCCATCGCCGACATGTTTCTGGCCGACGGAGAGGACTGGACGGTGGATGCCCGGCGGTTCTATTCCAAGGGCAGGAACACCCCGCTCGACGGCAAAACCCTCTCGGGCCGGGTGCTCATGACCTTCCAGGACGGAAGGATTGTCCACCAAAGGGAGGAATTCTGATGCAAAACGCAGCCGACCGCCTCGCTTCCGCCATCGCTGCGGTAGGGAACCCCACGGCGATGGGACTTGATACCCAGCGCAGCCATCTGCCCGCGGAATTCGCGCCGAAGGACGGGAGCGCGCAGGAAATCTGCGCCTGCATCCTGCGGTACAACCGCGCCCTGCTCGAAGGGATGCACGACCTCATCAGGGTTGTGAAGGTGCAGGCCGCCTACTATGAGATGTACGGCCTGCCCGGCATCACCGCCTTCTCCGAAACGCTGCGGCTCGCCCGGGAGCTTGGCTATATCGCCATTGCCGACTGCAAGCGCAACGATATCGGCGCCACCGCGGGCGCCTATGCCAAGGCCTACCTCTCGCCCGAGGGCGGATTTTCCTGCGACTTTGTCACAGTGAATCCCTACCTCGGCGCGGACGGCATCAAGCCGTTTGCCGAGCTTGCCGGGGAGTACGGGCGCGGCCTCTATGTCCTGGTCAAGACCTCCAATCCCTCGGGGGTCGAGCTTCAGGATCAGGCCCTTGCGGACGGCCGAAAGGTCTATGAGCTGATGGCCGACCTCGTTTCCCACTGGGGCAGCGGCCTTATCGGGAGCTGCGGGTATTCCGCCGTCGGCGCGGTGGTCGGGGCAACCTGGCCCGCCGAATCGACAGCCCTGCGCGCTCGGATGCCGCACACCCCCTTTCTGGTGCCGGGCTACGGCGCACAGGGCGCCGCCGGCAGAGACCTCGCCGGATGCTTTGACCCGAACAGGGGCGGAGCGGTGGTCAACGCCTCCCGCTCGCTGCTCTGCGCGCACCAGAAACGCCCGGAGCTGGGCTGGCTCGAGGCCACCCGGGCCGAAGCCGTCCGGATGCGCGAGGACATCACCGCCGGTTTCCGGAAGGGGGCGGACGAATGAGCAACGCCCTTCCTCCCTTTTCCGCAAAGCTGCTTTCCTCCCGGCCGCTCGGGGGCGGAATGAGAGAGCTCTGCCTCGAGGTGCCCGATGAATTCTGCCGCGCCTCCCGCCCCGGCATGTTTGTGCACCTCAAGGTGCCGGACGCCCCTCAGCATCTGCTGCGCCGTCCGATCAGCATCATGGATCTTGAGCCGGAGGACAATCTTCTTGTTCTCGGGGTACAGCCCAAGGGCGAGGGCACCCGGCTGATCTGTTCGATGCAGGAGGGCGGATGCATCGAGATGCTCGGCCCGCTCGGCAACGGTTTTTCGCTCAACGGCGCCAAAACTGTCTGGGCGATCGGCGGCGGAGTCGGGGCTGCCCCCATGCTCTACGCCTGCAGGGAATTCTCAAAATCCGCACGGGTCACCGCTTCCCTCGGTTTTCGTACCCGGGATATGATTTTTTCCGAGCGCGACTTTCATGAGAGCGCGTTCCGGCTGGTGATCGCCACCGACGACGGAACGGCCGGATTCCACGGCAACGCTCTCGCGGCCCTTTCCTCCCATCCCCTGCCCGATCTGATCATCGCCTGCGGCCCCACCCCGATGCTCAAGGCGGTGCAGGAATTTGCCCTCGGCCACAATCTGCACTGTCAGCTCTCGCTCGAACAGCGGATGGGCTGCGGATACGGCGCGTGCCTCACCTGTTCCTGCCGGACAATGAGCCGGGACGGCGAAGAACATTACGCCCGCGTCTGCGCCGACGGGCCTGTGTTCGACGCCGGAAAGGTGGTGCTCTGATGAAGCTTTCGGTCAATCTCTGCGGGGTGGAGCTGAAAAATCCGATTATTCCCGCCTCCGGCACCTTCGGCTTCGGCCGGGAATTTTCGCGCTACTACGACATCTCCCGCCTCGGCGCGGTCGCCACCAAAGGAATCACCCCGCTGCCCCGGCTCGGGAACCCTCCCGCGCGGATCACCGAAACGCCGAGCGGGATTCTCAACGCGGTGGGGCTTCAGAATCCCGGTGTGGACGCCTTCATCGAGGAGGAACTGCCCTGGCTGATCCAGCAGGGCGCGACGGTCATCGCCAATGTCTCGGGCAATTCGATGGATGAATATGCCGAACTGGCAGAGGCGCTTGATTCCACGGATATCGCGCTGCTCGAGGTCAATGTAAGCTGTCCGAACATCCACGCGGGGGGATGCGTCTTCGGCTCTGACCCGGAGACGATCCGCGATGTGGCAAAGGCAGTGCGCGCCGCGACCAGAAAGCCGGTTCTGGTCAAGCTTTCCCCCAACGTCGCCGATATCACCGAGGCCGCGAAGGCCGCCGAGGAAGGCGGCGCCGACGGCATCTCGCTCATCAACACCCTCACCGGTATGGCCATCGACCTCAAAACCCGCCGTCCGGTGCTTGCCAACGTCACCGGAGGGCTTTCCGGCCCGGCGGTGCGTCCGGTCGCGCTGCGGATGTGTTATCAGGCGGCGCAGGCCGTCTCGATTCCGGTGGTCGGAATGGGCGGAATTATGACTGGCGAGGACGCCGCCGCTTTTCTGCTTGCGGGCTGCACCGCCGTTCAGGTCGGAACCGCCAACCTCTCCGACCCGATGGCCTGCATCCGCATCCTGGAAGAGCTTGAACACTATTGCAGCCAGAACGGCATCGCCGATGTAAACGAACTGATCGGCGGGCTGATTGTCGAATGAAGGAGAAAAATTATATGACCAGGGAAGAAAAAATTCAGCTGCTTACCGACGCCCACGTACTTCAGACCGGCCATTTCCGGCTGACCTCCGGCCGTCACTCGGACAGGTATATGCAGTGCGCCCGCGTCTTCGAGAATGCCAAGTACTCCGAAGCGGTCTGCCGGGACATCGCCGACGCCTACCGCGGCGAAAAAATCGATCTCGTCATCGGACCGGCCCTCGGCGGCATTATCATCACCTATGAGGTGGCCCGCCAGCTCGGCACCCGCAACATCTTCGCCGAACGGGAAAACGGAACCATGACCCTGCGGCGCGGTTTCGCCATCGAACCCGGCGCAAGGGTGCTGGTTGTCGAGGATACCATCACCACCGGCGGCTCGGTGCGGGAGGTCATCGACCTTGTCCGCGAAAAGGGCGGCGTGGTCGTCGGGGTCGGCTCGGTGGTTGACCGTTCGAACGGAAAGGTCGATTTCGGTGTGCCGCTGCACGCCTTCCTCTCGATGGAGGTGGAGTCCTTCGGGGAGGAGGACTGCCCGCTCTGCAAGCAGGGGCTTCCGATTATCAAGCCCGGCAGCCGCAACTTTGCCAAATAACCCGACTGGAGCACCCATAAAAACGGAGAAAGCTTTCTGCCCGGGCAGAAAGCTTTCTCCGTTTTCAGGCGCTTTGAAAAGGCGGGCTTTACCGAAAAGACGGCGGTGGGATCGACCACCTCTGAAAGCTGCCCTGCGCGGTTTCTCGCGGCGCGGGTTCCCGCCGATGCGGCGGCGCGGTCATACCTTCTCCGGCTCACAGCCGCCCTGTGCTGTTTCTCGCGGCGCAGGTTCCCGCCGATGCGGCGGCACGGTCATGCCTCCTCCGGCTCACAGCCGCCCTGCGCGGTTTCTCGCGGCGCAGGTTCCCGCCGATGCGGCGGCGCGGTCATACCTTCTCCGGCTCACAGCCGCCCTGTGCTGTTTCTCGCGGCGCAGGTTCCCGCTGATGCGGCGGCACGGTCATGCCTCCTCCGGCTCACAGGTGATGACCGCATCCGGGTCAAATTTTCGCTCCATCGTGTGGCGTGCCTTGCGGTTTTCCACTGTGTCGAAGATGATCGAGAAATCGTAGTCGGGGGGATAAAGCTCCGCCGCGGGAACCCGCAGTCTCAGCCGGTTGTGCCTAATCCGGCGCTTCGTCCCCTTGATCTGCACCACCACGTCGCCCAGATCATCCGCCGGGCGGTAGACGATGCCCGTTTCTCCGGTAGCGAGCAGCTCGACGCTGTCTCCCATCGAGAATTTTTCCGAGGGGTCCGGCCCCTGACGAAGCGGAGCAGTCCGCACCAGCCTGCTCTTCGGGGCTCTCATCCGCTCCTCGCGCGCCGCGCCGTTCTCTTCGCCGCCGTAAACCTCGCGGTGTGCTCTTCGCAGAAGCTGCGGCGGAAGGCCCAGCCGCTCGGCGATATACAGGGCGCAGCTCTCGCCGGATTTTCCCAGCTCAAGCCGGTAGAGCGGCCGCAGGCTCTCACGGTCGAAGGCCATCCGCGCGGTCTGTACCCCCTGGGCCTCTTCCGCATAGCTTTTGACCTGCGGATAGTGGGTTGTGACCAGGAACATGCACCCGCGCCGGCGCAGCTCCTCAAGCACCGCCACAGCGATGCCCATCCCCTCGGCGGGGTCGGTGCCGCTGCCCAGTTCGTCGAGCAGCACCAGGCTGTCCCGGCTGGCCCCGTTCAGGATTCCGATGACATTGGTGATATGCCCCGAAAAAGTGGAAAGGTTCTGCGAAATGTCCTGACTGTCCCCGATATCGCACCAAAAGCTGTCCTGCATGGCAAAATAGCTGCCCTCGCCGCAGGGGACATGCAGCCCGCACTGAGCCATCAGCGTGAGCAGTCCCACCGTCTTCAGGGCAACCGTCTTGCCACCGGTGTTTGGTCCGGTGATAACGACTCCGACAGTGCCGGCCTCCATGGTGAAGTCCAGCGGCACGCACCGCTCCCGGTCGAGCAGCGGGTGCCGTCCCCCGACGATTCGAATTTTCCGCTCGCCTCCGATTTCTACAGGGCGCGCGCCGATCTGGGCGCTGTACTTTGCCTTTGCAAAGAGAAGGTCGAGCGCCTCCATCAGCTCGGCATCGGCGCGCAGCCGGGAAGCCTCCTCCGCCACCCGGGCGGTCAGCGTATAAAGAACCCGGCGCGTCTCACAGTCTTCTTCGACGGACAGGCCGCTTCTCTCTTCCTGCATCGCTGTGATGGAGGAGGGTTCCATAAAAACGGTCGTGCCCTTGCCGGAAACATCGATTACAGTACCCCCGAACTGGCTCTGATAGCGGCGCTGCACCGGCAGGACATAATGTCCTCTGCGGATGGAGACGTAGTTGTCGGCCAAATACTGCTTTCTGCTCTGCAAAATGTGGTTGAGCTTTTCCTTAATCTGTGTTTCCAGCCGTTCGATCTTCCGGCGCAGGCCGCGGAGGACGGGACTCGCCTCATCGTAAACCTTCTCGTCGCTGACAGCGGACTCTATTTCCTGCCGAAGGGCCGAGAGGTCGGAAAAGCCGCGCCCGTAGGCGGCGATTTCCGCCCCAAAGGCTTCTCCCCGCTTCAGGTAGGCGGCCAGCCTCCGGCAGGCTGCCGCAAAGCGGGCGACCGTCGTGAGCTGTTCCGGCAGGAGCATTGCTCCGGCCCCGGCCAGCCCGATGATTTCTTCAAGGCCCTTCATCGGAACGAGGGGCGGCGAACCGCATCCCTCCAGCACCGCGCGCGCGGCGGTCGTCTCCGCCATTTTCCGTCGGCAGACATTCTCGGAAAGAATCGGAGAAAGGCTTCCAAGCTCCTGCTTCGCCTTCTCGGACAGAGCATTTTCCTTCAGCTGTTCCAAAATTCGCGGAAATTCCAGCGCTTCAAAATGTGGATTCAATTTGACAGTTCTCCTTTATCGATTCAAAAATACCAGATCCCCGCAAAATGAGACGCCCGTTTCAGACAAAAAAAGAGCATGGTAAGAACCATGCCCGGAAAGCCAACCCGTCAGGTGTCCGTCATGATTCTGTATGAAACGGTATTGCAAAGCAGGCGGTCACACAGCCGCCCCACAGCAAATGACGTCTCTTACAGAACAGACTCCAAAAAACACCCTCCATAACTGATTTGGTCCGATTATAGCACACCGCGTCAAGCCTGTCAATCGGGGGTGCCCGCTCCGGCGGCGGACGCCCCCTGTTAAGAGACAATCAAAGAATGAATAAAACAGTGGTTTTGGGGCAATTCTAAGCGAATTGTTGGTTGACAGGTCCGAAGGCTTCCGCTATACTGAAAATGCAAAAAGGGAGTAGCTGACACCAGCAATGGTGTGTCGTGATGCGTCAGTACGGGGAGTTTCCCTCCCCCGCATACGAATGAAACAGCAAGACTTTTGTCGCAACAGCGGCAGAAGTCTTTTTATTTTGCCGCACCAATCGATGACAGCAAGAGAAAGGATGAAACTGCATGCTGATCCTGAACAATTTGATCTCAATTTCCTGGCAGCAAGTGCTCATGTGGGTGATCGGCGCAACCCTGATTTATCTCGCGATCAAAAAGGGAATGGAGCCTACCCTGCTCCTGCCGATGGGATTCGGCGCCATTCTGGTAAACCTCCCCTTTTCGGGAGTCATCGACCAGATGTACGGCGGAGAGCTGGAGGAAGGGGTCATCGATATCCTCTTCCGCGCGGGAATTGCCAACGAGCTTTTCCCATTGCTCCTGTTCATCGGAATCGGCGCCATGATCGATTTCGGGCCGCTGCTTTCCAACCCCAAGATGCTGCTCTTCGGCGCGGCGGCGCAGTTCGGCATCTTTTTCACCATCGGCCTTGCGACGCTGCTCGGATTTGAGCTCAAGGATGCGGCCTCGATCGGAATCATCGGCGCGGCCGACGGCCCGACCGCCATCGTTGTGGCGAATTTCTTCCGCAGCAATTATATCGGCGCGATTATGGTCGCCGCTTACTCCTATATGGCATTGGTGCCGATCGTGCAGCCGCCTGTCATCAGGCTGGTCACAACCAAGAAGGAACGCCGGATCCGGATGGAGTATGCCCCCGATTCGGTTTCCCAGAAGGTCAAGATTTTGTTCCCGATCATCGTCACCATCATCGCCGGAATCGCAGCGCCCCGTTCCGTCGCGCTGATCGGCTTCCTGATGTTCGGCAACCTTGTCCGGGAATGCGGCGTGCTCGGCTCCCTCTCCCAGACCGCGCAGGATGTCCTGGCAAATCTCGTCACCCTTTTCCTGGGCATTACGGTTGCTTCCAAGATGCGGGCGGATCTTTTCGTTACCCCCGAAACGCTGATGATTCTTGCGCTCGGCCTCGTTGCCTTTATTTTTGACACCATCGGCGGCGTGTTCTTCGCCAAATTGCTGAATCTCTTCAGCAAGAAAAAGATCAACCCGATGGTCGGCGCGGCCGGAATCAGCGCTTTCCCGATGTCTGCACGTGTTATTCACAAGATGGGCCAGCAGGAAGATAAGCAGAACTTCCTGCTGATGCATGCGGTCGGCGCGAATGTTTCCGGGCAGGTGGCCTCGGTGATCGCAGGCGGCATGATTTTGAGCCTTGTGGCCCGATAGGAGGAATTCGTCATGATGCAAAATGTTTCGAATCTGATTGCGATCCTGCCCATGCTCGGCAGCGGACTGCTCGGCGTTTTCTTTGTCATCGCGCTGATCTGGCTTTCCATTGCTGCGCTGGCCAAATTCTGCAAATAGCCGAACAGACAAAAGCGGCTGTCCGCCTGAGAGCGGACAGCCGCTTTTTCTTTTGTATTGCCTACGCGCATAAAACCGCAGGTCAGGCCAGTGGAAAGAAAGGATTTCGCTGCAAGCTGCGGGCGAAGCGGGCTGATAGGCAGATGATCTCCGAATCACAAAAGGCCGCGATAAAGGGCTTTCCCATTTGAACAGCAGGGCGGCACATAGGTACCGGCCTTTTCGGTGCGTTTTGAGACGCCTGCCGGTATCGGAAGGACCTTATCGGGGGAACCGGTCTGCATTCGTGCGGGAGGGCATGACATTGACAGCAGATGGTGGCTGCGCGAGTGGAACCGTCCTCATCCGGATGAGCCGCTCGCCAATATCATTTTCCCTCTCCCGGCTTTTGTTGAACGCGCCCTCCATCCGGTGTACTGCTCACCGGGCAGGCGGAAGAGAAACAGAGAAAAGGGCGGCCTGCGGCCTCCCTTTTCGGTGCGCTTTGAGACGCCTGCCGTACTGGGCCTGTAAGGGTTTATTCATCTCTCCGGCTCTGGCAGAGGCTTTGGCTTACTGCATCGGATCGGGCCGGTAAAGCAGATTTCCCTTCGCGTCATATATTTCCGGCTCGTTTCCCTGCCAGACCCATCCATTCTCATCCGGGGAGCCATTGCCCTGTGCGTCGGTGATCCAACGATCCACCAGCATCCGGTAGCGCAGGCCGTATTCATCGGTCACCTCGATCCAGAGTTCATGGGTGCTGCCGTTCGGCACTTCACAGGTCACATCCACCGTATAGCGGCGCTGATCATCATTACCATCTCCGCCCCCTCCCAACGCGTCATCCGGAATCAGGTCGGTACGCCCCTTTTCCACGCCGTCGAGAAATTCGATCAGAACGACGGAATCAGGCAGCTTCCCTGTACCATGCGGGTTCGCGATATCAAGCCAGAGGCTTCCTTCCCGGTGATAAGAGCCGCCCGAGCCGCTTGCCGAACCGTCAAAAGAGGCATAGAAACAGGGCAGCAGCTCGGTGCGTGGCGAAAAATACCAGTCGAGCGCTTCTGTCCGCAGCGTCCCATCCTGCGAAAAGGTCACCCGGCTTACCGACGACTCCGAAAAGAGGGGAAGCTCAAGCACGGCAGAAAATGCGCCCTGCTCGAGTGTCATGGCCGCCTCTCCGCCGCTCCAATAGAGGGTGGCGCCCGTTCGGTCAGGGGAAAATTCCTTCGGGGTCACCGTGCAGCGCAGCCGCGCGGTTCTGTTCGCGAGATCAGGTTCCCCCTCATACCGGAACTCCTTCCCAGCCAAAAGGCTGGCGCCCCGTTCCAACTGGCTGCCGACAGTGGAGTAAATCGCCTGTACTGAGGAATCCACTCGGGAAATCTGATTGCTGAGATTGGAACGCAGACTGCCGATCTCCCCTCTGAGCGACGCAATCTGAAACAGGCAGACCGCCGCCAAACAACAGGCAAGAACAGCAGCCGCCTCGGGAAGATGTTTTTTCATTCGGATTCCTCCTTTTCTGTCACCGGTCTTCCTTTTCTTGGTTCGTTTTTCGCATCGTTTTGCTGCCGGCTCTTGAAAATTTCTTCGAAAAAGGTGTTTTGTGCCAGCTTTTGCCGCCGCTTGCCTTGAGCTTGAAGATAACCGGGCGCAGGCCGTCATTGCATCTGCAAATCACTGCCGCCGGCTTTCTGATCGGGTCGCAGCCGCAGAACAGCTTCTCCCCGCCCCATGGACAAGTCACTGATAGACCGCCTTCCATGCTCCGCCGCAGGACCCCTCCGGCTTGGCATAACCGGCATAAAACACCTGCTCCGCGGTCATCATCGAGCAGGGCCTCGGACCCCGCGCACCGCATTTCTCCGCCGATTACCGGTCGAAGGCGGCCCTGGGCACTGTAATTTTGGCCTTCTTCATTGTCTGAATCCTCCTTCGACCGTTTGATCTTGTTTTGACCATGCGGAACCGCCGGAAAAGAGAGCTTTTCCCAGAAGCGGCCGACTCGTCCTCCACCGCCCGCAGCAGCGCCTCATGCCGCTGCGGAAAGCGGCGGCGAATCGAAAAAGGAGCGAAGGTCCTGGCGTCCACCCATGCGTGCTCGTTTTCCCCGGTACAGCGGGGCGTTTCGCCTTCCTCCACATAGAACTCATAGCGCACCATCATTCGCGCGCCACGATAGGGTCATCACAGGTGGACACACCGCAGTGCGGCATTGCAGCCCTACCAGCGGAAACATCACTCCCGCCGCCCCGACCTCGGCATAGGGCAGGCTGATTTCCCGGCACAGCTCGATACGCAGCATCTCAAACCAAATCGGATAGACCGCATGGTGCGTGGCGCCCATCCGGTCTGTTTCGGCATAACGCACCGAAAATGAATCTCAGCGGCCAGGTGTCGTTCTCCCCTCCGCGGCGGTGTGCCGCACAAAATTTGGCCCGCCGGGGAGCTTCCCCGCCGGGTCCTGCACAGCGGCGCCAGTTTCAAAACGGCGCCCGGCTTCACAAACCGCTCAGTCCAAAGGGCGGCGGTAATAGAGACCGTTCAATCCCCGCAGCCATCCGGCCCGCCCGCGGGTCAGCTGCCCCTCCTGCATCCGCCAGCTCCAGTTCTGCGGTCCGACGGTGCCGGGCGCGTTCATCCTTGCCTCGCCGCCCAATCCAATCAGATCCTGCGCCGTCGTGACTGCAAGGCGGCAAGGACTCGCCCAAGCGGCGCGAATCAACCCGTCGGCCTCCCCCCCGGGGGACAGCGCAAGGTAGTCCCGCAGGTAGCGGAGAGTTTCGCCGTCAAGGGAGGCAAGCCATCCGCGGATTGTGTCGTTATCATGGGTTCCGGTATAGCAGACCGCGTTTTCGATATGCCGGTGCGGCAGGTAATCGCTTTCACAGCCGGGGGTAAAGGCGAATTGCAGCACCTTCATGCCGGGCAGAGCGGTGGCTTTGAGAAGTTCCCGCACGCTGTCGGTGAGGATTCCGAGATCTTCGGCAATGATCGGCAGCTTTCCGAATACGAAGCGCATCGTATCAAAAAAGGCGATGCCGGGTCCCGCGACCCATTCGCCGTCCTTCGCCGTTTCAGAATCCGCGGGGATCGCCCAAAACGCATCAAATGCACGGAAATGGTCGATCCGCACAAGATCGAAACGTGAGAAGGCGTTTCTCAGCCGTTCGATCCACCAGCGCCAGTCGTCGCCGATGATCGCACCCCAGTTGTAAAGCGGATTGCCCCAGCGCTGGCCGTCCTCGGCAAAAGCGTCGGGCGGAACCCCCGCCACCCGGGAGGGCCTTCCGCCCTCATCCAGCTCAAAGAAGCGCCGGTTGGCCCAGACGTCGGCGCTGTCGTCGGAAACATAAATCGGCAGATCTCCGATCAGCCCCACATGACGCGCGGCGCAGTAATCCCGCAGAGCCGTCCATTGCGCGTCGAAAAGGAATTGGACGAAAGCCCAATAGCGCAGCTCTTCGGGATGCTGTGCCGCAAAAGCGGACAACGCGCCCTCCTCATGGCCGGAAAGTCCCTGCGGCCACCCCCAAAAAGGAGCGCCATTTTGTATTTTTTTAATCGACTGATACAAACAGTAATCTTTCAGCCATGGCTGCGCGGCGGAAAACTGTTCCGCCTGATGCAGCAGCGTCCGGCCCGCGCGGGAAAAAGCGAGCCGCAGCAGCCGTTCCTTTGAGGCGGATACCGTCTTCCAGTCAACCCGGCAGGGATCATCCCCCCAGGGAAGCGCCGCGCATTCGGCCCGTGTCAGCAGACCGCGCCCGATCAAATCCCCGAGGTCGATCAGCTCGGGCGCCCCGGCAAAAGCACTCTCGCTCTGATAGGGAGAGCCGCCGAGCCCCGGCGGATTGAGGGGCAGCACCTGCCAGTAGCCCACCCCGGCTTCCGCCAGCCAATCGGCAAAACGAAAAGCCGCCTCCCCCAGCGAGCCGGCGCCGTAGGGGGAGGGCAGCGAAGAAATATGTAGCAGGATGGCAGAGCTGCGCTTCATTCGACGTCTTCCTTTCCCATCGGGCCGCCGAAGGTGACCTCGGAGAGCTTCTGCCGCACCATTTCTGAGATTTCGTCGTAGACCCGCTGGAACCGGCAGTCACAGCGGCGGCAATGCTGAGCGTCACAGCGGCAGATATGTTCGGGACTTACGCAGCGGGAAAGGGCATAGACCCCTTCGACCGTCTCGATCACCTCACGAAGGGTGATTTCCCCTGCCGGACGGGCCAGCTCATAGCCGCCCTTCGCCCCCTGATAGGAACGCACCAGCTCCGAGGCGGCCAGCTTGCGGAGAATCTTGAGGGTGAAGCGCGGCGTTACGCCGGTATCCGCCGCGATGCTCTTGGCATCGAGTCTCCCCTCCTGCGAGGCGAGGCGGTCAACAATCCTGACGGCGTAATCAGCTTCGAGGGTAATATGCATCGGTTGGCTCCTTTTCTTAATCGAGGAAATCCCGCAGCTTCTTCGAGCGGCTCGGATGGCGCAGCTTGCGCAGCGCCTTGGCCTCAATCTGGCGAATCCGCTCGCGGGTGACGTTAAATTCCTTGCCGACCTCCTCGAGAGTGCGGGAACGCCCGTCCTCAAGCCCGAACCGCAGCCGCAACACCTTTTCCTCGCGGGGCGTAAGGGTATGCAGCACCTCGCCGAGCTGTTCGCGCAGCAGGATATGGGAGGCGGCGTCCGCCGGAGCAGGCGCCTCGTCATCGGGGATGAAATCGCCGAGGTGACTATCCTCCTCCTCGCCGATCGGGGTTTCGAGCGAAACAGGCTCCTGCGCAACCCGCATAATCTCGCGGACCTTATCCACCGACATATCGATTTCGTCCGCGATCTCCTCAGCGGTCGGCTCATGGCCGTTCTTGTGCAGAAGCTGGGAGGAAACCTTCTTGACCTTGTTGATCGTCTCAACCATATGCACCGGAATCCGGATGGTGCGGGCCTGGTCGGCGATGGCGCGGGTAATCGCCTGCCTGATCCACCAGGTCGCATAGGTCGAGAACTTGAAGCCCTTGGTATGGTCGAATTTTTCGACCGCCTTGATGAGGCCGAGATTCCCCTCCTGAATCAGGTCGAGGAACTGCATCCCCCGCCCGACATAACGTTTGGCGATCGAGACAACGAGCCGCAGGTTGGCCTCGGACAGGCGCTTTCTCGCCTGCGGGTCCCCCTGGCTCATCCGCACCGCGAGATCGACCTCTTCCTCGCTGGTTAGAAGCGGCACCCGGCCGATTTCCTTGAGATACACCTTAACCGGGTCGTCAATGTTGATTCCCTCAGCCGAAAGGGCGGACTCCATCTCCTCATCAACAGGCGGGAATTCGGCCGCAATGGCCGGGGCATAATTTTCCACAATCTCGATGCTGGCTCCTTCGAGCGTCTCATAGAGCTTTTCTACCTGCTCTACGTCGAAATCCACGTCCTCAAGGGCATCGTTGATCTCGGTGGTGGTAAGCTTGCCCTTTGCCTTGCCGAGCTCAAGCAGCTCCTTGACAATATTTTTTTCCTGTGCCGCCACTGGCATGTCCTCCTACTGTTGTTTCATCTTTTTCGCGGCAATCTCGCGCACAAAGGCGTCAAGCTCCGCTTCGTCCATCGAGCCGACCTGCTCGGGAGTTCTCTCTTTCTGTTTGTCGCGGATCACCGCAATGTATTCCCGCGCCGCCGCCATCGAGAAGCCCTGTTCCCGGTTTGCGGCGAGCAGGTAGGAAATCCGGCTCATCTGCTCCGCGGTGAGCTCGGAGGAAAGGATCATCGGATCGATCGATTTCCCCGCCCGCAGGCGTTCATACAGCACCGTGAAGATAGCCCGGTTCTGATCGGTCACAAATTCCCCCGGTGCGATCTCCTGCAAAAGCTGCGGCCCATAGTCGGGATTCCGCAGCAGCAGGGCGATCAGCTTATCCTCCGCAAGGGCGTAGCGGAGATTCTCCGCCCGCTGCGGGTCGCGCGGCTGATTGGGGATTTCCTGCGTATAGATTTTCAACGACCGGTCGAACTTTCTTTTTTCCTGCCGGGCGTTCTTCCTCCGCAGCGCCTGAATCTGCTGGCCGACCGCTTCGCGGCTGACCCGAAGCTCTGAGGCGATGCGGGTGGTGTAGACGTCGGCCTCGATCGGATTTTGAATTCCGGCCATCAGCGGACAAAACTCGCGCAGGAACGCCACCTTGCCGTCGTCGGTCTCGAGATCGAACTGTTCCTTCAGGCGGTTGACCGCGTACTCGGTGGAGTTGGCGCTGCCCTCGATCAGCCTTGCGAATCGCTCGCGTCCGTATTTTTTCAGATATTCATCAGGGTCCTTCGCGCCGGTCATGGTCAGCACCCGGACCTTCACGCCGGTTTTGGCAAAAATGCCGGCGGCGCGGCGTGTGGCCTTTTGGCCGGGCGCATCGGAATCGTAGGCGATGACCACCTCCGAGGTGTACTGGGCGATCAGCCGGGCCTGCTCGTCGGTCAGCGCGGTGCCGAGCGTTGCCACCGCGTTGTCGAAACCGCCCTGATGCACGGCGATGGCGTCCATATACCCCTCGCAGAGGATCAGGCGGGGTTCCCGCGTCGCTTTTGCCATGTTGAGCGCAAAGAGTCCCCGGCTCTTTTTAAATACCGGGGTGTCGGGGCTGTTGAGATATTTGGGCTGCCCCTCCCCCATGATCCGGCCGCCGAAGGCGATGACCGAGCCGCGCAGGTCGATGATCGGGAAGATCACCCGGTTTCGGAACTGATCGTAGCTTCCGCCGTTTCTCCCCTGCCGGGTGAGGGCGGCCGCGATCATCTCCTGCTCGGAAAAGCCTTTCTCCCGCAGGTGGTTTCGCAGGGTATCCCACCCCTCGGGCGCGAACCCCAGGCCGAACCGGCGGATGGTTTTATCCGACAGGCCCCGGCCGCGCAGGTAATCGAGTCCCGCCTTTCCCGCGGGGGAGACAAGCGTCTCGTGGTAAAAACGGGCCGTCTCACGGTTTGCCTCAAGGATTCGGGCCTTCAGCCTGGAAAGCGGATCGTCGGCCTCCTCGGGCAGTTTCATACCCGCCCGGTCGGCGAGGAATTTGACCGCCTCAAGGTATTCGAGGTGCTCGGCCCTGCGGACAAAGGTGATGATATCCCCGCCCGCGCCGCAGCCGAAGCAATAAAAGGAATTATTCTCCGGATAGACAAAAAAGGACGGGCTCTTCTCCGAATGAAACGGGCAGAGCCCGGTGAGGTTCCTCCCCGAACGCTTGAGATTGGTGTAGGGGGAAACAATCTGCTCGATATCCGAGCGGTATTTCAGTTCTTCGAGAAAGCTTTCGGGAATCATCCCCCTCACCTCCTTCCGGCCGTGGATCTCATCAGACGCCCCAGGAACGGGGCACAAAAATATTTTCATAGACGGTGACCGCATAGCGGTCGCTCATCCCTGAGATGTAGTCACAGACCGCGCGGTCGACATCCTCGGTCCCGGCAATCCGCCGGTACTCCTCGGGCAGCTTGTCCGGACTTCCCACGAAGTAGCGGTAGAGCCCCTGGAGCATCTCCTTGGCTTTGCCCTCCTCGCCCTTGGCCACCGGATTGTGGTAGACCGCCTCGAACATAAAGGCCTTAAGGGCGTCAAAGGCGTTCTGCACGTCGGGGGCCATCCTGATATCGTCGGCCGACGCGGAAATGAGCGAGGTCACGAAGCTTTCAATCCGCTCGGACTTACTGCGGCCGACGGTGTATTTGATCTTCCACGGAACGTCCGACTCGCCGATCAGTCCGGCGCGGGCCGCGTCTTCAAAGTCGTGGTTGAGATAGGCGATCTTGTCGCAGTAGCGCACGACCCGGCCCTCCAGAGTTCCGGCGGCGGTGCCGGCGGTGTGGCAGGCGATGCCGTCGAGCACGTCGGTGGTCAGATTAAGCCCCGCGCCGTCCCGCTCGAGCACCCTTACCACCCGCACGCTCTGGGCGGCGTGGCGGTAGCCGTGGGGGCAGCATTCGTTCAGCGCGGCCTCTCCGGCGTGGCCGTAGGGAGTATGGCCGAGATCATGCCCCAGCGCGATTGCCTCGGTCAGGTCCTCATTGAGCCGAAGCGCCCGCGAGACGGTGCGCGCGATCTGCGAAACCTCCAGCGTGTGCGTCAGGCGGGTGCGGTAATGGTCCCCCTCCGGCGAGAGGAATACCTGCGTCTTATGCTTCAGCCTGCGGAACGCCTTGCAGTGCAGAATCCGGTCGCGGTCCCGCTGGAAAGCGGGACGGATCGCACAGGGTTCCAGCGGAAATTCCCGCACGGCGTCGCAGGAGAGCTTCGCCAGCGGGGAAAGGGTCTTCTTTTCCAGCTCCTCGGTCTGTTCACGGATGGTCATTCATCTGCTCCTTCCGCCCCTTGGCACAAAACGCCTCATCCGGGCGTACTACTAATATTATACTGGGAAAACAAAATAATTCCTTCCCGGTTTGCGTAATTTCTTGCAATTTCCCGATTCCGGCACACTTCGCGCTTTTTCGCAGCAAAGAGTGCAAAAGGCCCTCTCCGTTCAGAGCGCCGCAAAGATCTTCTGCAGGAATTCGGCCTCCACCGCGCCCGCAGTCGCCTCGGTCAGCGCCGCGCGCAGCTCTTCGAACTGCTCCTCCGGCAGCCGGACAGTCAGCCCCACCCGCTCCCCAAAGGAGGAGGCGAGCACCTGCGCCTCATAGTCGGGCAGCAGCCTGCTCACCAGTCCGTACCGCGGATAGGCCATCTCGATCCGGCAGTCGGCGCAGGAGCGGTAGGTGATCCGTTCCGCCGCCGCGACGGCGAGCGCCGCGCCGTTGGCATAGGCGCGGGTCAGTCCGCCCGCGCCGAGCAGAATGCCGCCAAAGTAGCGGGTCACTGCTACGCACACATCGGTGAGCCCCGCTCTGCGGAGCACCTCGAGCACCGGCTGCCCGCCGGTGCCCTGCGGCTCGCCGTCGTCGGAGTATTTTTCGCGGTTCCCCTCCCGCAGAATGTAGGCGTAGACGGTGTGCCGGGCGTCGTAATGCTGCTCCCGCCGGCGGGTCAGAAAGGCCGCTGCTTCCTCAGGGGAGCGGACCGGGGCGATGGCGCAGAGAAATCTCGACCTTTTTTCCACAAACTCGTCCTCGGCCTCCGCTTTAATAGTGTCAAATTGGTTCAATTTTTGTTCCTCCCGGTAAGGCTGCTGTAAAATAGCCGTTTTAAGACAGTTTCCGCCTCTTGGCGTCCCTGCGGATACCCATATTCCAGCCGCCGCACAATCGCATCTTCCCGCCCTGAACAACCACGCATGGTGCGGCATGATCCGCTGCAAGCCGATGGACAGTCAGAGAAAACGGAGAAAATATCGTCCGGCCCGCGCGGGACAGCGGCCAGAATACAAGCCGCGCAGGGCGGCGCTTCTTCCTCAGCCTTGAAGTGGCCGGCGGTCAGAGTATAAGCCGCACAGAGCGGCACGGCCCTCCCGGCCCTGAATCGGGGCGGCGGTCAGAATATAAGCCGCACAGGGCGGCGCTTCTTCCTCAGCCTTGAAGCGGCCGGCGGCCGGAAACGCCTCTTTGTCAAGCGCAGGGATACCGAAAAGGCGGCGCCAGAATGACGCCGCCTTTTTTGGCACAAACCTTACTTATTAAGACCGAAGCGCTTGTTGAAACGATCAACACGACCGCCGCTGTCAACCAGCTTCTGTCTGCCGGTGAAGAAAGGATGACACTTGGAGCAGATTTCCACTCTGATATCCTTCTTGGTCGAACCGGTCTCGATCACCTCGCCACACGCGCAGCGGATGGTCGTAGGCTCGTACTTGGGATGAATTCCCTCTTTCATGCTTGTCACCTCTTTCTGAATCCTGTTACAAATGCGTTTATTATAATATCATAAGGCCGACGGAAATGCAAGTCCTTTTTCGGGCAAAGCAAAATTTTCCCGACCCCCTTCGTTTTGCGCTGTTTACAGCCCCAGCAGCTTCTCCACCTCGTCCTGCAGCTCGCCGCAGAGAGCCTTCGCCGCATCGGCACAGCTGCCTTTGACCATATAATAGACTTTGAGCTTTGGTTCGGTGCCGGAAGGACGGATCACAACCGTCGCCCCGTTTTCAAGGGACAGCGACAGCACGTCGGAAGCAGGCAGCCCAATCGGCTCGCGCGCCTCCCCTTTTACCCGAATCCCGGCCCGGTAGTCGCAGTAACCCGCGACAGGATGCGCGCCAAGCGCCTTGGGCGGCGCGGCGAAAAGGCCGTCCATCAGTGCGGCCATCTTCTTCATGCCGTCCGAGCCTGCAAAGGCGGTGCTGGTAACATGGTTGTAGAAGCACCCGAATTTCTCATAGATCGCGTCGAGCGCGTCAAGCAGGGTGCGGCCGGAAAGCTTGTGATAGGACGCCATCTCAGCGACCAGCATGGCGGCAACCACTGCGTCCTTGTCCCGGACGTAGGGTCCGGCAAGGTAGCCGCAGCTTTCCTCAAAGCCAAAGACGAAGCGCTTCACCTCGCCCTTTGACTCGAGGCGGGCGATCTGATCGCCGATATATTTGAAGCCGGTGAGCACATTGACCATCTCAATGCCGTAGTTCGCGGCAACAAGATCGGCCAAGGTGGTCGAGACAATGGATTTGACCGCGACCGGGTTCTGCGGCATCGTTCCCCGCTCGGTACGGGCGCGGCCGATATAATCGAGAAGCAGAACTCCGACCTCGTTGCCGGTCAGCAGGGTGTAGCTTCCATCCCGGCGCACCGCCACGCCGAGCCGGTCGGCGTCGGGGTCGGTGCCGATCAGCAGATCGGCGCCGCTCTTCTCCGCATAGGACAGGCCCAGAGCCATCGCCTCCCGAAGCTCCGGATTCGGATAGGAGCAGGTCGGAAAATTGCCGTCAGGCAGGAGCTGTTCCTCCACCAGCGTGAGGTTGGTGATTCCGATCTCTGAGAGGATATGCCGCACCGGCAGATTTCCGGTGCCGTTGAGAGGAGTATAAACAAGGGAAAGGCCCGCCCGTCCCGGAGCGTCAGGCACGCACCGGCAGGAAAGCACCTCCTGATAATACGCTTCGATCGCGTCCTCCCCGACCGGGACGATCATGCCGGAAGAAATCCCCTCCTCCAGAGAGATGCATCGAACTCCCTCAAAAACATCGGTCTGCTGAATATACGAGAGCACCTCGTCCGCCGATTCGGAGGTCATCTGGCAGCCGTCTGGGCCATAGGCCTTATAGCCGTTGTATTCAGCCGGGTTGTGGCTGGCTGTCACCATGACGCCCGCCGCACAGTGATAATACCGCACCGCCCAGGAAAGCATCGGGGTCGGCGCAAGGGTGGAATAGAGGTAAGCCCGAACCCCGTTGGCCGCTAAAACCCCTGCCGCCGCGTGGGCAAACAGCTCGGATTTGTTGCGGCTGTCGTAGGCGATGGCGGCCGCAGGGGCCTGCGGCCCCTCGTGATGCTTCAGAATGAATTCGGCCATTCCCTGAGTGGCCTGCCGCACCACATAAAGGTTCATCCGGTTGGTTCCCGCGCCGAGAATTCCGCGCAGGCCCGCCGTCCCAAAGGTCAGGTCCGTATAGAACCGCTCATAAATGCCCTTTTCGTCCCCTTCGATCCGCTCAAGCTCCGCGGTGAGATCTTGATCCTCCAGCGGGTAATCTTTCCACCGGCGATAGCGTTCCTGCACATCCATCGTCCGAGCCTCCTTTACAATTTCTGTTTTCTATGATAATATTTTTCGAAGCCCACGTCAATCCAAAGACAGTCTCTCCCCTTTTCGAATATTTTTGCGAAATCTCTTGCAATTCGGAAAAAAAGCTGATAGAATATTGCTGTTGTCCTATTTGGAATTATATTGCCGCTCATAAAGGAGGTGCAGACAGATGGCGAAATGCGATATCTGCGGTAAGGGCGTGACCTTTGGAATCAAGGTTTCTCACTCGCACAGACGGTCCAACAGAGCGTGGAAACCCAACGTCAAACGTGTTAAGGTGATCCAGAACGGTACCCCTTGTCACGTTTACGCCTGCACCCGCTGCTTGCGTTCCGGCAAGGTCACTCGTGCGGTCTAAAAGATCTGCACAGCATTTGGAAATCGAAGGAGCCCGGCATAGCCGGGCTCCTTTCACATCTTCAGATAAAAACGCTCCGGCCCTCATCTCTTCGCAAGAGACAGCGCCGCCTTTTCACCCGCAAACGATGCGGTGGTGAGACAGCGGTCGGGGACCTCTTTCGCCTGACCCGCAAACCGCTCAACCATTTTATCGCGGACGGCGGTGCAGCTCTTCGCAAAAGACAGTGCCGCCGTTTAATCCGCAAACAGCGCGGTGGTGAGATAGCGGTCCCCAGTATCGGGCAGCAGGACTACAACCGTCTTTTTCTCGTTTTCAGGGCGGCGCGCCAGCTCGATGGCGGCATGCACCGCGGCCCCGGAGGAGATTCCCACCAGCACGCCCTCGGAGCGGCCGATCTCTCTGCCGGTTTCAAAGGCTTCTGCGTTTCCCACTGTGATGACCTCATCGTAAATCCCGGTATCCAGCACCGCAGGGACAAATCCCGCCCCGATCCCCTGAATTTTATGGGATGCGGCTGTTCCTCCGCTCAAAACCGGAGAAGCCGACGGCTCAACGGCAACGACCCGGATCGCCGGATTTCGGGATTTCAGGTAGCGCCCCACCCCGGTGATGGTTCCTCCGGTGCCGACGCCCGCCACAAAAAAGTCCACCCGACCGTCGGTATCCTCCCAGATTTCCGGACCGGTTGACCCTTCGTGTGCGGCGGGATTGGCCAGGTTGGTAAACTGGCCGGGGATAAAGCTTCCGGGAATCTCCCGTGCCAGCTCCTCCGCCCGGGCAATCGCCCCCTTCATCCCCTTAGCGCCCTCTGTCAGCACCAGCTCCGCGCCATAGGCCTTCATCAGCTGCCGGCGCTCGATGCTCATCGTTTCGGGCATCACAATGATGATGCGGTACCCCCGTGCTGCGGCCACCGCCGCAAGGCCGATGCCGGTATTTCCCGAGGTCGGCTCGATGATCACCGAGTCCTGTCCGAGCCTGCCCTCTTTCTCTGCATCGTCGATCATCGCCCGCGCAATCCGGTCCTTGACCGAGCCGGCCGGGTTAAAGTATTCCAGCTTGGCGAGGATGCGCGCCTTCAGGCCATGCATTTTTTCGATATGGGTCAGTTCCAGCAGCGGAGTCCTTCCGATCAATTGGTCCGCGGCAGTATAAATTTTGCTCATTGTTGTTTCCTCCATTTAATATCATTGTGCGGCCGGCAGAAATTTGCTGCTTTTTCCGCACCGACATCGATCAGCGGGATGGACTCTGCTTTGCATCTAAATTACCAACTTTCTTAGTAGGTTAATAGGAATTATATACCCAGCCGCCGCCCACGTCAAGAGGGAAGGCAAAATTTTGGGACGGCTGATTGATTTCCCACCTACCCGGTTATATAATAGGTTGTACGAAAAGGGGGCTTTCTGATGATGATTTCGACAAAGGGGCGGTATGCCCTGCGTGTCATGGTGGATCTGGCCGAACACCAGGGGGAAGGCTATCTTCCTCTGAAGGAGATCGCCCAGCGGCAGGAAATTTCGGAGAAATATCTGGAAAGCATCCTGAAGGTTCTGGTTGCCCACAAGCTTTTGGCCGGACTGCGGGGCAAGGGCGGCGGATACCGCCTGACCCGGACGCCGGAGGAATACACCGTCGGCAGCATTCTGCGGCTGACCGAGGGCAGTCTGGCTCCGGTAGCCTGTCTGGAGCAGGACTCCCCGGAGTGTCCCCGCACGGCAGGCTGCCGCACCCTGCCGATGTGGCGGAAGCTGGACGCGATGATCCGGGACTTTTTTGACGGAATTACCATCGCCGATCTGTCGGCTCCGGCACGGCCGGAGGACAGCGGTCTGATCTGAAGGAGCAGCATTTTTCCGAAGGATGCGCCTTTTTCCGCGCTTTTTTTGGCAATCTGCTTGCGTTCGCAGCGCTTGGCCGATATAATGAGGGGTAGACTATAAAGGGAGGGAAACCCTATGATACGCAAAACACTGGAAAAGACCTACGATCCCAAGCAGGTCGAGGACCGGATTTATCAGGGCTGGCTGGCCGGCAACTACTTTCATGCCGCGCCGAATCCTGAGAAAAAGCCGTTTACCATTGTGATTCCGCCGCCCAACATCACCGGGCAGCTCCACATGGGACACGCCCTTGACAACACCCTGCAGGATATTCTGATCCGCTACAAACGGATGCAGGGCTTTGAAGCTCTCTGGATGCCGGGCACCGATCACGCCTCGATTGCAACCGAGGCGAAGATTGTCAACGCGCTGCGGGAAGAGGGGGTTTCAAAGGCCGACATCGGCCGCGAGGAATTCCTGCGCCGCGCGTGGGACTGGCGCGCCAAGTACGGCGGACGGATCATCAACCAGCTTAAGAAGCTCGGCTCTTCCTGCGACTGGGAGCGGGAGCGCTTCACCCTCGACGAGGGGTGCAGCAAAGCGGTCACCGAGGTGTTCTGCCGCCTCTATGAAAAGGGCCTGATCTACCGCGGGGAGCGAATGATCAACTGGTGCCCCAACTGCAAGACCTCGATTTCGGACGCCGAGGTCGATTACCGGGAGAAGGCCGGCGCCTTCTGGCATATCCGCTACCCGCTCGCCGACGGATCGGGCGATCTGATCGTGGCCACCACCCGCCCCGAGACCATGCTCGGCGACACGGGCCTTGCGATCAACCCCGGCGATGAGGAACGCATCCATCTCGTCGGCAAAAAAGCGGTTCTGCCGCTGGTAAACCGCGAAATCCCGATTGTGGCCGACGATTATGTGGAACTCGGCTTCGGCACCGGCGTGGTCAAGATGACCCCCGCCCACGACCCAAACGACTTTGAGGTCGGACAGCGTCAGGGCCTTGAAATTATCAACATCTTCAATGAAGACGGCACCGTCAATGAAAACGGCGGAAAATATGCCGGAATGGACCGTTTTGAGTGCCGCAAGGCGATTGTCCGCGATCTTGAGGAGCAGGGTTATCTGGTCAAGGTCGAGCCCTATACCCACAATGTGGGATGCTGCCAGCGCTGCGGCACCATTGTGGAACCCCGTCTCTCCACACAGTGGTTCGTCAAGATGAAGCCGCTTGCCGAGCCTGCCGTCCGGGCGGTCCGCGGGGGCGAAACCCGCTTTGTGCCCGAGCGGTTTGATCAGACATACTTCCATTTCATGGAAAATATCCGCGACTGGTGCATTTCCCGCCAGCTCTGGTGGGGACATGCGATTCCGGCGTGGTACTGTGAGGACTGCGGCGAGATCACCGTTGCACGCGAGGAACCGAAAATCTGCTGCAAATGCGGCTCGGCCCGCCTGCGCCGCGATCCGGACACCCTTGATACCTGGTTTTCCTCCGCCCTTTGGCCCTTCTCGACGCTGGGCTGGCCGGAAAAGACCCCTGAGCTGAACTACTTCTTCCCCACCGACGTGCTGGTGACCGGCTACGATATTATCTTCTTCTGGGTCGCCCGGATGATTTTTTCCTCCATCGAGCAGATGGGCGAGGTTCCCTTCCGGGATGTGCTGATCCACGGCCTTGTCCGCGACGCGCAGGGGCGCAAGATGTCCAAGTCGCTCGGCAACGGCATCGATCCTCTCGAGGAGATCGAAAAGTACGGCGCCGATGCGCTGCGCCTGACGCTGGCCACCGGCAACGCACCCGGAAACGACATGCGCTACTCGGATGAAAAGGTCAAGGCAAGCCGCAACTTCTGCAACAAGATCTGGAACGCGGCCCGCTTCATCCTGATGAACCTCGGCGACGAGGAAATTCCGAACGCCCTGCCCGGCGGTCTCACCGCCCCCGACAAGTGGGTGCTGCACGGATATAACTGGCTGGTGAAGGAAGTCACCGAGAACATCGAGAAATACGAACTGGGCATCGCGGTGCAGAAGCTCTACGATTTTATCTGGGATGTCTTTTGCGACTGGTATATCGAGCTGGCCAAGCCCCGCCTCAACGCGGGCGGCGAACAGGCGCAGACAGCCCGTCAGGTACTGGTCTATGTCCTGACTCGGACCTTGGCGCTGCTGCATCCATTCATGCCGTTTATCACCGAGGAGATCTGGCAGACCCTGCCGCACGAGGGGGAAAGCCTGATGATCTCCCGGTGGCCGCAGTATGATCCCGCCCTTGAATTTGCGAAGGAGGCCGCCGATTTCGAGATGGTGATGGCCGCGATCAAAGCGATCCGGATCGCGCGTTCCAACGCCGATGTGCCCCCGTCGCGCAAGGCGACCGTCTACCTCAAGAGCGAGCATGCACAGCAGTTCCTCGACGCGGCGCCGTTCATCGAGCGTCTGGCCTTTGCCTCATCGGTCGTGGCCGTCGAAGAGGACTTTTCCATCGAGCACGCGGTGCACGTCGTCACCGACGACGCGAGAATCCTGCTGCCGATGGACGAGCTGATCGACCGGGACAAGGAGCTCGCCCGCCTGAACAAGGAGATGGCCTCCTGCGAACGGGAAATTGCCGCCGTCTCGGGAAGACTCGCCAACGAAGGCTTCGTGGCCAAGGCTCCCGCCAAGGTCATTGAGTCGGAGCGCCAGAAGCTGGAAAAAGCGACCGAAAGGATGGAAAAAATCCGCGAAAGCCTTGCCGCGCTGGGCGCGTAAATGCTCAAAAAGCCATTCTTCCCTGCGCTGGGTGCATAAATGATGAAAGAGCCCGCCTTTCAAAGAAAAGGCGGGCTCTTTGTCCCGATGGAAGGATACTGCGAAGGTCCAAACCGCGGGCAGCGATGAAATATTTCCCTGGGGAGCAGAAAAAATGCTGTTTTTTGCCACTAAATAAAGGACCAGTGTGATTGCAGCCATCCCGCGAAAGGAGAGAAAGGATATGATGGACCCGCTGAAACGCACCGCCGTACTCACCCTCTCGCTGCTGCTCGCCGCCTGTGCCCCGGTGCAGCGGCCCGCCTCCTCCACGGACGGGGCAGAGTCCGCCCTCCCCGCCCCCGCGGCGTCGGAATCCTCTGCCGCGCAGCCGCCGTCCGCCGAGGGCGCTGAATCCTTTCCCCGGATCGACGGCTCCACCGCCAATCATCCGCTGATCACCCGCATTTACTCGGAAATCTGCGGCATCAGCCGTGAGGAAGCCGAAACGCTGGTGGATCTCGACCTCGGGAGCACCGGTTCAATCTGGCAGAAGATGCTCTACGGCGGCGAATCCTGCCTGCTGATCGTCTACGAGCCGCCCGAGGAAGTCAAGGAGGCCAGCGCGGCCGAGCTTGCCCAGTTGGAGATCGATCCAATCGGCCGGGACGGCCTCGTGTTCCTTGCCAACGCACAGAACCCCGTGGAAAGCCTGACCGTCGAGGAGCTGCGGAAGATCTACACCGCACAGCTCACCGACTGGAGCGAGGTCGGCGGCGAGCCCGGACCGATCCAGCCGTTCCAGCGCAATCCCGACAGCGGCAGCCAGACCCTTTTCATGAAGCTGCTGATGCGGGGCAAACAGCCGATGACGCCGCCAACCGAGCTGGTGCAGCAGACAATGGGCGGTCTGATTGACGGGGTTGCCGCCTTCGACGGCTCGGGCAGCGCACTGGGCTATTCGGTTTATTACTATGCCAGCCTGATGTACGGGAATCCCAACCTCAAGCTTCTGGCGGTCGATGGAGTCGCCCCTTCGAACGAAAGCATCGGGAACCAATCCTATCCTCTGACCAACGACTTTTATCTCGTGATCCGCGCGGACGAACCGGCGGACAGCCCGGTACGCGCCCTGCGCGACTGGCTGCTGACCGACGAGGGGAAGCGCCTTCTCGAGGAGGAAAACTATGTCTGGGCACGCGCCGGCATGCCGCAGCAGTCCGCAGGTGCGGGAAATCCGTTCGAAAGCTCCTCGCTTCCCGGCTGAGCGGCGGCCTTCCGGCTCCGATTCAGGCCCCCGGTTCTGCCGGGGGCCTGCGCAAGCCCGGGAGGGCGCGGCGCAGGGAACCCGTTCGGGAGTTCCGCGCTCCCCGGATTCTGCCGGAATGTCTTTCCATAGTTCCAATTCGGCTTCGCGTTCCCGATGAAATTCAATGAATATTCGATGATTGTGGTGCAACAGTTTAACAGGGCATACAGAGCCGTGGTTGTACATCATTCGGTTGCGGCTCCGCCTTGAGATATACAAAAAGTATAGTATATATAAAACATTAAGAAAAATTTTACTTCTATAATAAATACGAACGCAATTATAAGAAAGGGGTTATCCACCATGAAAAAAGTTGCTCTTGTTTTAGGATTGGCATTAGCAGCGTCGTTCGTCCTTGCAGGGTGCAGCGCTTCAGAGACAGGTGGCGCTGGTGATCCTGTTCCTGATGGGGTGACAGAGCCGGGTGTTACACCAAACGGAAATGAAATTGTAGCAAGTCAACCCGCCAATCAAGTGCAGGATACAGAAGAAAAACTTGAATGGGACAAAATGCCTATGGTAATGGTGGACGGTAAGCTATATTACGATACGGGAGAGGAAAGCAGCATTGACGGCCGTTGTGGAGTAATGGACGGGGAAATAACTTCAACCGTTGATAGTTCTGAGATACCGGCAAAAGATAATCAGTCCAATTTCGGGGCAGGATTTGAATATCAATATGGAGCCAATGATACCATAGAGATTTTCATGAATGGGAAATGGATTGTTTTCGAGCATAGGGAAGGGGCATGAAACCAAGCTCGGTTTCCCGATAAATGACAGCTGCGGACGGCCTTTCCGAAGGAACGCTTGCATGGCCGGATTGGTATAACAGCTTGTTGGAAGAAGAACAGTCAGCTATAAGCGATATCCCGTCTGATCCAGCAGGAGAAGATGACATTGTGAAAACAGAGGACACAGAGGCTTCGGCAACAGAAGATGAATTGCGTGGTTGTCCTCCTGCGCCAGCGGATCGATAGCGGCAATGCCCAAAAGCACATCTCTTTTGGCCACAGCATACAAGATGCAAAAGGGGCATCTCAATTTTGGGATAGCCTTTTATTATGTTCTCTTTTGGATAAATATACATTCGGTCAAGCCAAGCCTGATCCGGGAACACAAAAGGGAACCCGAAGTTTTATAAAAGCCGGCGGCACAAATGCATACGTGTGGGAATCATGATCTTTTCGGCCGCAGGACGGATAGGTGTCCAACACCGTTGCAGGTCAGCGAAAGGCGCGCCGCGGGATGCCTCTGTCTGCATCCCGCGGCGCGCTTTTTCGGTTTTCAAACGGTTTCCAGTTTCAGCCTGCCGTCCCGCGCGGTGACGCTCATCAGGGCGGGCGGGTTCTCACCCGCATCGACAATTTTTTGAGTCAGGTCATCCTCGACCTCCCGGCGGATGACCTTGCGGACATCCCGCGCCCCGGCCTTGCCGCCGGCGGCATGGTCGGCGATGGCCGAAAGAGCATTGTCGTCATACCCGAATTTGATACCCCTGTTGGAAAGCGGCGCCTTGAATTCATCGAGCATCAGGCCGGCAATCCGTTTATAGTCGTCGCGGGTCAGCGGCGAAAAGACCACAACCTCGTCAATCCGGGCCAGGAACTCCGGCCGCAGAAATTCGGAAAGGGCCTTCATCGCCCGCTCGCGGGAGATGTCGCCGGCTGTCTTGTCAAAGCCGATCGAGCTTCCCCGGATGTTGGAACCGGCATTGGAGGTCAGGACAATGACCGTATTTTCAAACGAAACAACCCGTCCCTGCGCGTCGGTAATCCGTCCCTCATCCAGAATTTGCAGCAGAATATTGAGCACATCGGGATGCGCCTTTTCGATTTCGTCGAAGAGCACCACCGAATAGGGGCGGCGGCGGACCTTCTCGGTAAGCTGCCCCGCCTCGTCATAGCCGACATAGCCGGGAGGCGAGCCGACGATCCGCGAAACCGAATGCTTCTCCATAAACTCGGACATATCGAGCCGGATGAGCGGATCCGCGGTGTCGAACAGCTCCTGCGAGAGTCTGCGCACCAGCTCGGTCTTGCCGACTCCCGTCGGTCCGACAAAGATAAAGGAAGCCGGACGGCGGCGGGCCGAAAGCTGCACCCGCGTGCGGCGCACCGCGGCGGCAACCAGCTCGACCGCCCGATCCTGCCCGATAATATACTTTTTCAGGGCGTCGGCCAGATGGGATACCTTAGTCAGCTCGCTCGCCTTGATCTTTGAAGCGGGAATGCCGGTCCAAAGCTCGATGACCCGGGCGAGGTCCTCGACGGTAACCGCCTTTCCCAGAGCCTTCGGCTCCAGCTCTTTGATCTGTCCCTCAAGACGCAGCAGTTCGGAGCGCACCTCGGCCAGCCGCTCATAGTCGATCTCCGACGATTGGGTGAGGGCGTTCTCCTCCTCTTTGAGCGCCTCGTATCTGCGGTTCTTCTCCTCATACTCGTCGAGATCGGTGTTGTCGAGGGTGCAGCAGGAGCAGGCCTCGTCGAGCAGGTCGATCGCCTTATCCGGCAGAAAGCGGTCGGTGATGTAACGCTCGCTCATCTCGACGGCGCGCCGCACGACATCATCCGAAACGCTGACCCGGTGAAACGCCTCATAGTACTTGCGAATGCCCAGCAGCACCTGCACCGTCTCTTCGATCGAAGGCTCGTTGACCGTCACCGGCTGGAACCGCCGCTCGAGGGCAGCGTCCTTTTCAATGTGCTTGCGGTATTCGTTGAAGGTCGTTGCGCCGATCACCTGAATCTCGCCGCGCGAGAGGGCGGGCTTGAGGATGTTGGCCGCGTTCATCGAGCCTTCGGCATCCCCCGCCCCGATGAGGTTGTGCACCTCGTCGATAAACAGGATGACATTCCCCTGGGCCTTGATGTCCTCGACCAGGCCTTTGACGCGGCTCTCAAACTGTCCCCGGAACTGGGTTCCGGCAACCAGTGCGGTCAGGTCCAGCAGGTAAAGCCGCTTTTCCCGCAGGCGCGGCGGCACCCTGCCGCCGGCGAGGCGCTGGGCAATCCCCTCGGCGATGGCCGTTTTGCCGACGCCCGGTTCTCCGATCAGGCAGGGATTGTTTTTCTGACGGCGGTTGAGGATCTGCATCACCCGGTAGATCTCCCGATCCCGCCCCACGATCTGGTCGAGCACGCCGCGCTCGGCCTTATCCGTCAGGTCCTCACAATACTGCTCGAGGAACTTGCGCTTCTTGCCGCGTTCGCCGCGCTGCGTGCGGCCGGATTTCTCCCGCTGCTCTCCTGCGGGACGCTCGGCAATCGAGGTCTGCTCCTCTTCCCCGCCCTCCGCGTCCTCCCGCGGAGAGGCGGCGGAGGTGATGAAATTCTGCAAAAAGCCGGGCAGCGGCATCGCACCGCCCGGTTCAAAGCTTCCGTCGGAGCCGAGCAGCTCAGACATCTGACCCGAGAGATTCTCAAGATCCTCATCCGAGATGCCGAGCTTGTCGATCATCTCCTGCACCTGCGGAATTCCAAGCTCCCGGGCGCACTGGAGGCAGTACCCCTCGTTGACCGGCTGCCCATTTTCAATTTTGCTGACAAATACCACGGCAACCCGCTGCTTGCAGCGGCTGCACAGCATATTCATTGAAACCACCTCGGTTTTGCATTCAATTTTTTTATTGTAACACAGGGATATGAACCCCCTGTGAATCTTTTTCGCAACCTGAAGCTTCCTACGACTTAGGATACGGCGAAGCGGATTTCTTATCCGCTCCAAATAAAGCGGACAATGTGCGCCTATAAAATTCCGCGCGCCCAGGGCCCTGCCAAATAGAACCAGCGGAACAGGAATGTTTTTTCAATTTCGGAATTAGAAATAATCCCCATTCCGTCGCCGGTGGCCGAGACGATAAACCAGAGCAGCGATGCGAACACAAAAACATAGAGCAGGCCCTGCGCCGCGCCGAGAACGCCGCCCAGAATTTCATTGAGCGAACCGATCACCGGCAGGAAGTTAACCGATTTAAGCAGCCCGGCTATGGTATTGACCAGCAGCATCAGCACCGTAAAAAGCACAAAAAAGACCAGCACCCGCACCAGCGCGGTTGCCATCGGCCCGATGACCGTATCGGTGATGGCAGCGCTGAGGGTGGCGGCGTCGGAGGATTGAATCTGTGCATACCACGCCTCAGCCGATGATCCGAGCGCCGCTTCAAGCGACTGGGAAAGCCATCCGGGCAGCTCGTCGAGAATCCCCTCAAGGCCGTAGAGGAATGCCTCCGCCCCGTTCTGGGAAAATTCCCCGACATTCTTTGCCACAAGGTCGAGGGTGGAAGAACGCAGATAGTTGTCAAAAATCATCCTCGCGATCGGTTCGCTGTAAACCAGCGAAAAAAGCAGCGCGCCGATCGACCCGACCAGCCGGGTGACCGTGTGCAGGAAGCCCTTCCGATAAGAGGCGGCCGCAAAGGTTAAAACGATTGCCACCGTCAGAATATCCCAAATGATCCACATTGTCGCTTCTCCTTTGTGTGCCGTACGATACCGGTCTATCCTGTCAGACGTTTCTCTTTTTCGCGCCCGCGCTGACCGCCGTAAGCGGCCGGAATTGCTTTCCTTTTCCAAGCCCGGAAGTGCGGCAGGTAAATTGCAACATGCGCGTTGTTTACAGGGGATACAGACAAGCTGCCTGATTCAGACGCCGCAGCCCCCCAGATGCCTGCCGGGTCTCTATTTCCGGAACGAGGCTTCAGGGGAACTTCGTCCGCGGCCGGAAAGCCATCAAGAGGCATCGATGCTCCCGGAAAGCTGCCGAAAAGCTTTTCGGCAGCCCATTCATCGGATCTGCGCCCGGCACAGCTCACTCATTGTCGCGTAATAGAGCTGATTGCCCACCACAGTGCAGAGCACCGCGTCGGGGGTTTCGGTGCTGCCCGCCCGCTTGAGCGAAGCATCATAGCGCAGCGCCCGCTCGCCGGTGAAGGCGAGGGCCTCATCCCCATAAAAATGGAGGCTCAGAATTCCGCGGTCGCAGCTTCCCGCCGCCCGTTCCCGCACTTCGGCGTCCAGCCGCACAAGGTCAAGGCTGTGGGACGAGGCATAGTCCCCGATGGCAAGCAGCACGCCGCGCTCCTCATCGAGGGCAAAGGCCGTCAGCGGCTTCTCCTCATAAGAATAGGTGCCGCGGCGGCTCCCATTTGCTGCGATGCTGTGTACCGCGCGGTCGGTCACCACCGTCGTCATATCGTTTTCCCGCAGCGCCATTGAAAGCAGCAGCTCTCCTTCAAGGAGGACCTCACAGCGGGCCTGCGCCGTCCCCTCGGAAATCTCAAACACCGAGAAGAAGGAGGAGAGCACCCCGCCGGAAAATTCCACCCCGCCGACCGCAAGGCCGGTCGCCTCATCATTTAAAGCGAGGGAGTGGATGATCCGCCCCGAGGACATCCAGACAAAGCATTCCTCAAAGGAGGAATCATAGACGGTCACCTGCGCCTGATCTCCCACCGCTGTGGTCGAGACAGCAACCGCCCCATTCGGCGCCAGCGCGGCCGTATAGATGGGCCGGTCAAACCTCTGGTAGAAGAGCACCGTCTCGCCGGAGCGCAGCCACAGCTCATAGCCGCCGCGCAGGTAGGTCAGAAGATAGCGTCCGGCGCTGACGGCAATGGCGTTTTTGCCTTCCATCCGCTCCTCAATCACGCGGTTTCCGGCGGTATTGCAGACGGTCAGTGTGCTTTCGGTAATCAGGGCGCTGCGCTTTCCCACCGCGGTCAGCTGCAGGGGCTGCGACTCGATCGGAATCGGATAGCCCGTATTATCCACAATGGTGGCGGCAAAATCCGACAGAAGAACCCCGATGCCCTGCGATGCAATTTCAAAGCGCATCGCATAAAGAACCACTCCGGCCGCGGTCAGCAGAGTAACCGCCAGCAGGCGCTTGATCGTTTTACGCCGGGCATATTTCTTTCGTTCTTTTTCAAAATCAGTTGTCCGGGCGATGGCGGTCCGCCTCCCTTCGTCGAAAATCGCCCCCTCCGGCCCCGCGGGCCGGCGTCAGAGCTTTGGATAAAAGACCTTTTCAAGAATCAGCCCGCAGGCCGGGGCGGTCATCCCCGCCCGGGAACGGTCGCGGCTCTCAATAATTTCGGGAATGCTTCCCGCCGGCACGCTCCCGCGAGCCATATCAAGAAGGGTGCCCGCCATGATCCGCACCATGTTGTAGAGGAAGCCGTCCCCCGCGGCCGTCAGCTCCACCAGAGTGCCGGTGCGGGTGACGCCGCACTCAAAGACGGTGCGGACCGGGTCTTCAACGCTGCTGCCCGCATTGCGGAAAGCGGAAAAATCATGGGTCCCCAGAAAATCCTTTGCCTGGCGGTCGAGCAGCTCCGCGTCGAGGGGCTGCGGCCAGTAAAGGGCCAGCCCTTCCCAGAAGGGGTCGCGCACAGGGGCGTTGAGAATCCGGTAGCGGTACCGCTTGCCCGCGCAGGAATAGCGGGCGTGAAACTCCTGCGGGACCTCCCGGCAGCCGGTTGCGGCGATCTCGGGCGGAAGACGGGCGTTGAGCGCCCGCATCAGCCTCCCGCAGGGAATCGGATGCTCCAGCCGGAAGGAGACACAGTATTCGAGGGCGCTCACCCCCGCGTCGGTCCGGGAGCAGCCTTTCACGTCGGGGCGGGTGCGGAAAAGCGACTCGAGCGCATCCTGAAAGGCCTGCATCACGGTGGGGGCGTTCTTCTGCACCTGCCAGCCATGAAAGGCCCGCCCGTCAAAACGCAGGGTCACGAGCAGGTTCCGCAAGGAAAAGCCTCCTTTCTGTTTCGTGCGGGAGGGTTCAATACATCGACGGGAAAATCCGGTTGAAGAGCAGCACCAGTACCAGAAGCACCGCCAGCATCCCCAGCGCCATGAAATCGCGCGGAGCGTAACAGAGCTGTTTCATGCGGGTCCGTCCCTCATCGCCGTGGTAGCAGCGGCACTCCATTGCCAGCGCCAGCTCGTCGGCGCGGCGGAAGGAGGAAACAAAGAGCGGTATCAGAATCGGAATCAGCGCCTTGGCCCGTCGCATAATCCCCCCCGATTCCATATCCGCGCCGCGCGCCTTCTGGGCCGACATGATCTTGTCGGTTTCCTCGATCAGCGTCGGGATGAAGCGCAGGGCGATGGTCATCATCATGGCAAGCTCGTGCACCGGCATTTTCAGCCTTTTCAGCGGCACCAAAAGCTGTTCAATCGCATCGGTCAGGGCGATCGGCGAGGTGGTATAGGTCAAAAGCGAACTGCCGGCGATGAGGCAGATGATGCGGGTGACCATCAGGACAGCCAGAACGACTCCCTCGAGGGTGATTTTCAAAAAGCCGAGCCGGAAAATCTCCCGTCCCTCGACAAACAGCATATTGAGGACGGCGGTAAAAACAATGATCGGGATCACCGGCTTCATGCTTTTTCGGATCAACGAAAGAGGAATGCCGGAAATCAGGTATCCCGCCGCCGCAAAGACGGCCGAAAGCAGCAGCCCCTGAAAATTGTCGGCCACAAAGAGAGCCACGATATAGAGCATCGTCAGGATGATCTTCATCCGGGGGTCGAGGCGGTGCACTGCCGACTGTCCGGGAAAATACTGACCGATGGTAATATCCTTAAGCATCCTGCGCGCCCCCCTTCCCGAGCACCCGCAGCAGCTCGCGCCGCGCGGCCTCGACGGTGTAGACGTGGGGACTCAGCTCGAAGCCTCTGGCCCTGAGCTGGGCAAAAATCTTGGTGATCTGCGGTACCGCCAGCCCCATCTCCACCAGCTCGCCGGTGTGGGAAAACACCTCGTCAACGGTGCCGAACGCGATCTTTCTGGCGTCGTTGATGACCAGCACATGCTTCGCGTATTTGGCCACGTCCTCCATGCTGTGCGAAACGAGCAGGATGGTGCTGCCGGTCTTGCTGTGATACTGGGCAATCTCGTGGAAAATCTGGTCCCGGCCCTTGGGGTCGAGGCCGGCGGTCGGCTCGTCAAGGATCAGCACGCGCGGACGCATCGCCAATACGCCGGCGATGGCGACGCGCCGCTTCTGCCCGCCCGAAAGCTCAAACGGGGATTTCTGCATCGTGTCGGGGGAAAGCCCGACGAAACCCGCGGCTTCGCGGACACGGTCCCGGATTTCCCCGGGCGAAAGCCCCATGTTGGAGGGACCGAATGCTATATCCCGCTCGACCGTCTCCTCAAACAGCTGATATTCGGGGTACTGAAACACCAGCCCCACCTGAAAACGCACCTCGCGGATTTTCTTCGGCTCCTCCCAGATGTCCTTGCCGTAGAGCAGCACCTGCCCCGATGTCGGGCGCAGCAGGCCGTTGAGATGCTGGATGAAGGTGGACTTGCCCGAACCGGTATGTCCGATGACACCGACGAAGTCCCCCTCCTCGATGGAGACCGAAACGCCGTCCACCGCAGCCTTTTCAAACGGGGTGCCCTGGGAATAGAGATAGGTCAGATCCTTCGTTTCGATGGCGGTCATGCCCAGCCGCCTCCCTTCCCGCTCGAAGCCAGCAGAGAGGAAAGCGCCTCAACGCATTCCTCGTCGGTGATGATGTCGTCGGGCAGATTGATCCCGCTGCGGCGCAGCTCATGGATGATTTCGGTCGCCTGCGGCACATCAAGTCCGACCTGCTTCAAAAGCGACACATGCGAAAAGACCTCCTTAGGCGGCGCATCGAGCAGAATCTTGCCGTCGTCCATGACGACGACCCGGCGGCAGGCCGCCGCCTCGTCCATAAAATGGGTGATCAGCAGCACCGTCACGCCGAATTCCCGGTTGAGCTTGATGACCGTTTCGAGCACCTCGGCCCGGCCGCGCGGGTCGAGCATGGCGGTCGGCTCGTCGAGGATGATGAGCTTGGGCATCATCGCGATAATTCCCGCGATGGCGACCCGCTGCTTCTGCCCGCCCGAAAGCTGATGCGGCGCATGCAGCCGGTATTCGTACATCCCCACGTCGGTGAGCGCCTCATCGACCCGAATCCGGATCTCATCCGGCGGCACCCCGATGTTTTCGAGGCCGAAGGCCACGTCCTCCTCGACGATGGTGGCGACAATCTGGTTGTCCGGGTTCTGAAAGACCATCCCCGCCCGGCTGCGCAGCTCGAGAAGCCTGTCCTCATCGGCGGTGTTGATGCCGTCAACATAACAGACCCCGCCCTGCGGCAGCAGGATGGCGTTAAAATGCTTGGCAAGGGTCGATTTGCCCGATCCGTTGTGGCCGAGCACCGCTACCAGGTCGCCCTTGCCGACGGTCAGGCTCACATGGTCGAGTGCAAGCCGGGCATCCCCGGGGTAGCTGAATACCAGATCCTTTGCGCTGATAATCGCATCCATTTTCAACATTCCTTTGTATTGTGGTACACCCCGCCGTCGGCAGGCCTCCGGCGGTGGCATCCTGAGAACGCGCTGTGCGCGGATTACCGCTCCCAGATCGCGGTCGAGCCCTGCGGAAGAACCAGTCCGTTCGCCGTCACCGGCAGCCCAATCTCGGAGGAGGAGGTTTTTCCTCCCCTTGCGCCCGCCGTAACGGCGAGGAGATACTCCATCACCGAAGCGGAAAGCCCGGTGGTATAGGAGTTCAGCAGCAGGAACAGCGCATCGCCGGCCAGAACCTGCGCGGCAAGGCGGCAGAGCTCATAAACGCTCTCCTCAAGCTTCCAGACCTCGCCGCCGGGCCCTCTCCCGTAGGAGGGCGGGTCCATCACGATCCCGTCATACCGGCTGCCCCGGCGGATCTCCCGCTCGAGGAACTTTTTGCAGTCGTCAACAATCCAGCGGACCGGCGCGCCTTCCAGCCCGGAAAGCTTTGCGTTGTCGCGCGCCCACTGGACCATCCCCTTCGCCGCGTCCACATGCACGACGCTCGCCCCCGCCGCCGCGCAGGCCAGCGTGGCTCCGCCGGTGTAGGCAAAGAGATTGAGCACCCGCACAGGCCGGCCGGCCGCCCTGATTTTTGCGGCCATAAAGTCCCAGTTGACCGCCTGCTCCGGAAAAAGCCCGGTATGCTTGAAGCCGGTCGGACGGATATGAAACCGCAGCTCCCGATAGGAAACCTCCCATTCGGGGCGCGGCAGCGAACGGATCTCCCAGCTTCCGCCCCCGGTTGCCGAACGGTGGTAGCGGGCGTTGACACGCCCCCACTCGGAGCCTTTAGGGGTATCCCAGATCACCTGCGGATCGGGCCGCGCAAGAATCACCGATCCCCAGCGTTCGAGCTTCTCCCCACCCGAAGCGTCGAGCAGCTCAAAGTCGCTCCAGTCTTTTGAATATCGCATCTGTTTCCCTCTTTGAACGTCATTGCAGTTTTTCGATGGCCGCGGCGATTTCATCCGCGGCCCGTTCGATCTCCGCCGCCGATTCTCCCTCGACCATGACGCGGATGTACGGCTCGGTGCCGGAGGGCCGGACAACCACCCGTCCCCGTCCCTCGAGCGTCCTGCTCCAGTCCGCGATCGCGGCGGACACCGCCGGGTCTGATTCATACGCTTCCTTCGCCGCCGGGGTGGCGGATACGTTTTTCATCATCTGCGGAAAGCGCTTCATCGCGCTTCCCAGTTCGGAAAGCGGCCTGCCCGCCGCCGCAATGGCGTTTAACAGCATCACCGCCGAAAGCTGCCCGTCCCCGGTCGTGGCAAGGTCCAGAAAGATCATATGGCCCGACTGCTCTCCACCGAGGGAGTAGCCCCCCCGCAGCATCGCCTCGAGCACATAGCGGTCGCCCACCTTCGTGACCTCGGTGGCGGTACCCCGCCGCCGCATGAGCTGGAAAAAGCCGAGGTTGGTCATCGAGGTGACGACTATGGTATTCTTCGCAAGGGCCTTCTGACCGGAGAGGTAGTCCCCGAGGATCGCCAGCAGGAAATCCCCGTCCAGGACATTTCCCCGTTCATCCACCGCGAGCAGCCGGTCGGCGTCTCCGTCAAAGGCGAGGCCGAGGTCATAGCCGCTCGCCTTCACCCGCGCGGCGAGCCGCTCAATATGGGTCGAGCCGCAGCAGTCATTGATGTTAACCCCATCCGGCCCACAGGCAAGCAGGTCGGCAAAAACGCCGAGCCGCTCAAACAGCCGCCCCGCGGTGACGGCCGCGCTGCCGTTGGCGCAGTCGGCAAGAATTCTCCCTGAAAAGCCGCCCCGGTAGTGGGAGGCGAGAAAGGCGGTATAATCCTCCGCGGCGCTCTGCGCCCGGGAGATCCTTCCCACCTCCCCGCCGGACTTCTGTCCGTCAAGCGCCCGGCCCGAACGGACCAGCTCCTCAATCTGATCCTCCTCGGAGTCGGTGAGTTTAAAGCCCTTCGGCCCGAAGAGCTTGATGCCGTTGAATTCATAGGGGTTGTGGCTTGCCGAGAGCATCACCCCCGCGTCGGCGTGGTAACGCTGCACCAGATAGGCAACCGCCGGGGTGGGAACCACCCCCAGAAGCAGCACATCGGCACCCACGGCGCACAGGCCGGCAGCGGCCGCCGCTTCCAGCAGGTCGCCAGAGGCCCGGGTATCGCGGCCGATGACGACCAGCGGCTTTTTGTGGGTTTCCGCAGCCAGAACCATCGCCGCCGCCGCGCCAAGCTCCATGGCGAGGGAGGCGGTCAGTTCCCGCCCCGCGACGCCGCGGACCCCGTCGGTCCCAAACAGTCTTGCCATCCTTACAGCTCCTTATATCAGCAGTTTCTTTTCTAAAGAAGGGAAATCTGTCCGCCCGCCTGCTCTGCGCAGGCAAGCCCCAGATGCTGCGCCGCCCTGGCGGTGGCGCAGCGGCCGCGCGGCGTCCGGGTCAAAAAGCCGATCTGCATCAGATAGGGCTCATAGACATCCTCAATGGTGACCGTCTCTTCCCCGGTGGCTGCGGCCAGCGTCTCCAGCCCGACCGGGCCGCCCCGGTAGTTGACCAGGATGGCGGTGAGCATCCGGCGGTCAACCGCGTCGAGTCCCAGCTCGTCGATCTCCAGCCGCGAAAGGGCAAGATCCGCGATCTCGCCGGTGATGATCCCGTCCCCGATGACCTCGGCGAAGTCGCGCACCCGCTTGAGAAAACGGTTGGCGATACGGGGGGTACCGCGCGAGCGGCGGGCCAGCTCCAGCGCGCCGCGCTCCTCGCAGGGGATGTCGAGAATCCTCGCGCTGCGGGTCACGATCTCGCAGAGCTCCTCGGTGTTGTAAAGCTCCAGATGCATCTGCACCCCGAAGCGGTCGCGCAGCGGCGCCGAAAGCTGGCCCGCGCGGGTGGTCGCCCCGATCAGGGTAAAATGCGGCAGGTCCAGTCGGATCGAGCGGGCCGCCGGTCCCTTGCCGATCATGATGTCGAGCTCAAAATCCTCCATAGCGGGATAGAGAACCTCTTCAATCGAGCGGTTGAGGCGGTGAATCTCGTCGATGAAAAGGATGTCATGCTCCCCCAGATTCGTCAGCAGCGCGACAAGATCCCCCTGCCGCTCGAGAGCGGGGCCGGAGGTCACCCGGATCTGCACCCCCATTTCATTGGCGACGATCTGGGCCAGCGTCGTTTTGCCGAGGCCCGGAGGACCGTAAAACAGGGTGTGGTCGAGCGGCTCTCCGCGCCGGCGGGCGGCCTCAAGAAAAACCGAAAGGTTTTCCTTGGCCTTCTGCTGCCCGATGTATTCATCTAGGGTCTTTGGGCGGAGCGAAAGCTCTGTTTCGCTGTCCTGCGGGGTATATTCCGGCACGACGATGCGGTTTTCAAAATCGGTCTGGTCATTGCGGAGCAAGGCTCCTCCCCCTTTCCTTTATATATGTAGCATTCTCCCGGGAGTTACCGGAATTTCGAAAGCTTTTTCAATCCGGTCCGGATCAATTCCTCAACCGGCGCGCCTTCGGGCGCCTCCGAAAGGGCGAGCGCTGCTTCCGACTGGCTGTAGCCGAGCGCAGCGAGCGCCTCGAGCGCCTCGCCGAGCGTCCCCTTCGAACCGGAGGCCTGAGATACCTGCGCCAGCACCTCGCCCTTCTTCCCGCCGACTCCGCCGAGCTTGTCCTTAAGCTCCAGCACAATCCGCTGAGCGAGTTTGTTTCCCACCCCGGCGGACCGGGTCAGCGCCTTGGCGTCCTCGGCTGCGACAGCCAGAGCCAGGCGGTCCGCGGTAAAATCCGAAAGCAGCACCAGCGCAAGCTTGGCTCCCACCCCGTTGACCGAGGTGAGCAGCTTGAAGCAGGCCAGCTCCTGTTCGTCGGCAAAGCCGAAGAGGTCGATGGCATCCTCCCGCACCTGCAGGTGGGTGTAAAGCCTCGCCTCGCTCCCGCGCGGCGGAAGCGAGGAAAGGGTATTGAGCGAAACGGCGCAGCGGTAGCCCACCCCGCCGCATTCGATCACCGCCGCGCCGGGCTCGGCGAGCAGCAGCGTCCCATGCAGTGAATAAATCATGGCTTCCTCCTGATCAATTGATGCGCCGGATCAGGGCTGTCCGTCCCTGCGGCGGTTATGTCCAGTCAGCACCGCGCGGCGCAGCATCGAAACCGATGCGCTGTGCGCATGGCAGATTGCGATGGCAAGCGCGTCGGCCACATCATCCGGCTTCGGACGCTCGGCAAGGCCCAGAATCCGTGCGGTCATCTCGATGACCTGCCGCTTCTCAGCGCTGCCGTAACCGACCACCGCCTGCTTCACCTGCATCGGGTTGTATTCGAACGGCTCCACCCCGTACTGCGAGGCGGCAAGCAGCAAAACCCCCCGCGCCTGTGCGACATAAATGCCAGTCGTCTTGTTCTGGGAAAAGAAAAGCTCCTCAATGGCCATCTGGTCGGGCCGAAACTGCTCCAGCAGCGCGCAGAAATCGCGGTGGATCATCTCAAGACGCTTTTCAAAGGGAATCCTCGGCGGAGTGGTGATCGCACGGGCGTCCAGCGTCCGGAACCGCCCGTTCTGATACTCAAGCACCCCGCATCCGACGATGGCATAGCCCGGATCGACTCCGAGAACGATCATCCGCCCACCTCCCTGTTCCATTGCATGATCGATTTATTATAGCATATTTGCACACTTGGCGCGACAATTTTTTGCAGGTTTTTCAATTCATTCATATTCCATTCCATTCTAACGCCCGACAGCCGCCCAAATCTGTCCCTTTCGGTCAGTTTGATCGGTTTTTCCGCTCTCCCGCCCAATGCCGGCGAAATTTTTTTCAAAAAGGACTTGCTTTTTCTCCCGGCGTCTAGTATAATAACAACCGTCGCCAAAAGTGACCCGGACGATTAGCTCAGCTGGTAGAGCATTCGCTTGACGTGCGAAGGGTCAGCGGTTCGAGCCCGTTATCGTCCACCAAAGAAAGCCCCGTAACCATGCGGTTTCGGGGCTTTTTCTTTTGCTTGAAAAAGGAAAAAATGTTATTTTTAGAGCTTGCAAGACAACTGCAAGACATTCAGCCGTTATTGCGCTTTCATATCCATCTTGCTGATGGCTGCTTCCAGCTTTGCCAAACGCGCCTTGATTTCCTCGTTCTCCGGCTCTGCTTCGTCGCTATACATCCCTTTCATATCGTCAGTTCTGCATGTGATATAGTCCATAGAGACATGGTACAAATCTGCAAGCCTTATCAATAAAAGGGTCGGGATATCACTTTTAATATTTTCATATCCCCGATATGTTAAGACATTGGTATCGATTGCAGCGCTGATTTCTTCCTGTGTTTTTTTATTTGCCAGTCTGAGTTCTTTTACTCGGCTGGCAATTTTTTTTCGTAGGTAGACCTTATCCAATCCCCTTTGCGTCCCTGTCCACACTGCCTCCGTATATGCCATCGTAAACTTCCCGAGTAGCGATAATTCTTTTTCCTGCTTCATTCAAGCTCCCTCCTTACAAGCCCATTGTACTTGCTTTTTGTACAGTTGTAAAGTAAATTTTACTCGTTTATTCCTAAATTTGCTATTAATTTTTGTATATATAGTAATATTTACTTTGTTCATATCATGTGCTACTATATAGTAAAGCAAATTCTACTATATAATCAGTTGATTTTACTATCAGGAGGTTATGATATGAATGCCCTTAATGTCTTGCAAGCTCTCGAAGTAATGAAAAACGAGTATGGTTGTTCAATGAATCGAAATGCTTTGTATGCATGGATTCGCTGCGGCAAATGCCCCTTTGGTGTCTACATCAAAAAGGAAGGAAAATCACAGGGCCGCTATGTGGTTTTCAGAAACCGTATGGAGGAATATTTCAAACCAAAACATGGCGTACATAATCCTCTGATTATCGCTCAGGAACACTCCGTCTATTTTGCCTGAGATAATGGTCTCTGTCGGCCTATGCGCGGCTGTATGGCCGGGGTTGCGAAGCGTCGCCAACCTCGAAAGCGTCCAGAGGCTCAATGCAGCCGCAGAGCGGCTGTATTGAGTGAGGACGTGTCCTTCGTGCAGGAAGCGGCTAACAAATGGGGGTAGGGGGAGCGCCAGCGTCCCCCATTTGTCCGCTTGCTGCACGAAGGTGAGAGGCGCGCCCCGGCCATACGTCCAAGCGCAGCTATATTTAATTGACACCCTATCCAAATATTTGGATAGGCTATGGCTCCGAACATAGAGGGCTGCGGGGCAAGCTTCAGCGCCCCGCAGCCCCTCAGATTACGTTCAGTCCCCCGTTACTAGACTAAGTAACATATTTTACTTATTATAGGAGGTTACGCTATGCTATCCGGTCTGCATGTGTCGCAGGGCGTAGTTTATCAAAAAAATATCGGCATTCTGAAAGAGTATACTGACGACTATTTCAAGCTCATCCATATGCGCGCTTTACGTCAGGCAGGTTTTGAAGAATCGTCGGCTATAAAAAATAAGAAAAACTCCGCTTCAAATACTGAAAAGCTCGCACAAAGCTTGTCAAGGTCTCGAGCAACTGTATTTGAATTAGCCATCTGTAATCAGTGGGATTATTTTGTCACGCTCACGATTGATGGGCAAAAATATGACCGCTCAAATCTCAGGATATACATGAAATCATTTTCCAAATGGCTAAATAATTACAATTATCAAAATCAATCGGATATTCGTTATTTATTGATACCGGAAAATCATCAAGATGGCAGCTGGCACATGCATGGACTGCTTTCTGCTGTTCCATTGTCGGATTTGAAGCTATTCACCCTACAAGACCATTTGCCCTATAGGTTGCGTAAGAAAATCTCGTCAGGTAGAAGCATATACGATTGGCCTCGGTATCGTTCGGCCTTCGGATGGAGCGTAGCCGAACCAATCATGAGCAAAGAAGCGTGTGCCAAATACATAACCAAATACATTACTAAAAGTCTGGCAGAATCCCGCATTGCTTTGAACCACCATCTTTTCTATTGCTCGCAGGGATTGAACCGAGCAAAAGAAATTTATCGTGCAGAAATTAAAAGAATGTTTAATCCTGATTATGCAAACGATTATGTCGCAGTTAAGCGATATAGAAGCGCCGCAGAAGCCGCACTGTGTTTTTGTGATTTTGAGGAGGATGAAGCCGTATGAGTAAAAGGCGCGGTCATGGGGAAGGAACTTTTTTCCACGATGTGAAGCGAAACACTTGGCAGTACAAGATAGTTCTTGGCTATAACGATGATGGTTTCCCTATTCGCAAAACCTTTTATGGAAAAACTCGCGCAGAAGCCCACAAAAAAGGACGTGAATATGTGGCTGCATTGGGCAATAGAAGCATCAGTGTATCCCCTGATATGAAGTTGTGTGATTGGGTACAGAGATGGCTTGAGAGCTACAAAGCGGATACCATCAAACAAACATCCTATCATCAGTTAGAGCTTCTAATTTCTAAAATTCCTGATTCGCTACGGGAAAAGAAGGTACAGGATATCACGCCTATCGAATTGCAGTCCTTTATCAACCAATTTTCCGTCGATTATTCTAAATCCTATATTGATAAGATGCGCTTTATGCTGCGCTCTATTTTTACAGAGGCACAGGAAAACGGTCTCTGCTCCCAGAATCCGGCTAGACGAATCAAAGCCCCCAATGTTAGGGAAAAGCCTAGAGAAGCTTATTCTCCTTCCGATTGCGCCATTATCAAGGCATTTGCTGCCCGGTATCATAACCAAGTGATTGCGACTGCCATTGTTACTCTTTTATATACTGGCTTGCGGCGCGGCGAGCTTCTTGGTCTTTCTTGGGATGACCTTTCCGAGCAGTATATTACAATAAATCGTGGTGTCTACTTGGAAAACAATCGCCCTGTCATTAAAGAATATCAGGCAAAGACTGAAAGTAGCCTGCGCGCAGTTCCTCTTATCCCCGAGGTTTCTGCGCTGATTTACAGATTGCCGCGAAGAGGAAGATATATTTTCTGCGTCAAGTCGGGCGGCCTCATGCATCCCCGCAATTTCAGTCGTGACTATGACCGATTCTTTGATAAGCTCAAATCAGAGTATCCCGATTTTCGTGTTTTATCGCCTCATTGCTGCCGCCATACATATGCCACACTGACTCTTGCAGCCGGAGCTAATTTGAGAGTTGTTCAGCAGTTGCTAGGCCATACGGATATCAAAACGACCTCACGCTATACGCATCCAGACCAGCATCTGTTATATCAGGCTGCACAAGAAATGAGCGCCTTGATTCCGCAAGACAATAAACAAGACAAAACCTTAAATCACGCTAAAAAACAGTCAGAATAATCACGTTTTTTCTCATTCTAAAGCGGTTTGTTTGAACCTTTTCTTGATTGACGTGCGAAGGGTCAGCGGTTCGAGCCCGTTATCGTCCACCAAAATCCGAGTCTTTCGAGACTCGGATTTTTTATTCCAGTCCCAGGTCCGCCCCAACAGGCGGTTCCCGCGCCGCTGCGTTTGCGATCTTTACAGCTTTGGGAAAGGATGATCAAAATGGAATTCCAATATGAAAAGGGCCGCATCTACGCACTCGATTCCGCCGGAAAGCTCATCGCGGAGATTACCTTTCCGGAAGCAGGCGGGATTGCCGACATCGACCATACCTTTGTCGATGGTTCGCTGCGCGGACAGGGGGTCGCGGGCAGGCTTGTGGAGGCCGCCGTCCGCCAAATCCGTTCAGAGGGTCTTCGTGTCCGGCCGACCTGCAGCTATGCGGCGCGCTGGTTTTCGGAACATCCGGAAGAGTCCGACCTTCTCTGACCAGCCAACAGGCGGCAAACGTCCCGCCGCATTTTTAGAGTATTTCAGAGAAATCATTTGATTTTCAAAGGAATTTCATCAGTTCGGGAGATAATTCCGGAAATCGCCTGATTTCCGGAACTTTTTTCAATTAGCGTTTTATCACGATGAATTGATATAATAGAACCATCCGGGGGACAGGTCCCCCCTTCTTTTTGAAAGGAATGAATGATTATGAAACAGACGATTGCTATCGCCCTTGCGCTGGTGCTGGCGCTTTCTCTCGCCGCCTGCTCCTCCCCTGCGGGCAGCACGCCTGCGGTTTCCCCCGCGCCTTCCTCCGCTCCGGCGGCCTCCGAACCCGCCGCTTCCTCTGAAGCGCCCGCTTCTTCCGAGGCCTCTGCCGAATTTGTCGAGCTTTCCGAGGATCTCGGAGACGAGAAGTACGGCGTCGGCTTCCGCAAGGAGGACATCGCGTTCGGCCTTGCCGTGCAGGAACAGCTCGACGCCATGATCGCCGACGGCGCCGCCGCCGCTATTTCGGAAAAATGGTTCGGCACCGACGCTCTCTTCAAGAGCGAGGACTTCCTCAAGGAATCTGTGGCGCCGGGGGGCGACCAGTCCCTTGAGAAGATCAAGGCTGCCGGAAAGTTTATCGTCGGCCTCGATGACAGCTACCCGCCCATGGGCTACCGCGATGAGAAAAATGAGATTGTCGGCTTCGACATCGACCTTGCGAGAGAAGTAGCTTCCCGTCTCGGGGTCGAGGTCGAGTTCCAGCCGATCGACTGGGATTCCAAGGAACTTGAGCTCAACTCCGGCAAGATCGACTGCATCTGGAACGGCATGACCATCACCGACGAGCGGATGGAAAACATGTTCTTTGCCAAGCCCTACATCGCCAACCAGCAGATTATCATTGTTCCGGCCGCATCGGGCATTACCTCCGTCGCCCAGCTTGAGGGCAAGGTGATCGGCTTGCAGAAGGGTTCCTCTTCCCTCGAGGCCCTGACCGCCAACCCGATCAGCGAAAAGGTCAAGGAAATCGTGGAGTATCCCGACAACGTCGCCGCCTATATGGATCTTCAGGCGGGACGGATCGACGTCTTCGTGGTTGACTCGGTCGTTGGCCGCTACATCATCTCCCAGGACCAGAAATAACAATCAGATTGGTGGTTTCTCCTCATGGCACAGATGCTGTTTGATATTGCGGTGCTGCTTTCCGACGGGGTCAAGTACACCCTCGGAATCTTTGTGGTGACCATCATCGGATCGATGCCGCTCGGGCTGCTTCTGACCTTTCTGCGGATGAACAAAAGCAGGGTGTCTCGCGGTGTGACGGGATTTTTCGTCTACATCATGCGGGGCACCCCGCTCCTGCTTCAGCTCTATTTTATCTACTATGGGCTGCCGTTCATTCCGGGCATGAAGAATGTCATCGTTCTCGACCGGCTCCCCGCCGCAATGCTTGCCTTTGTTCTCAATTACTCGGCCTACTTCTGCGAAATCTTTCGGGGCGGCATGCTTTCCATCGATCCAGGCCAGTATGAAGCCGCCCGGGTGCTTGGATTTTCCAAAAAGCAGACCCTCCTGCAGATTATCCTTCCGCAGATGCTGCGGGTCAGTCTTCCGTCGATTGCCAACGAGGCGATCACGCTGGTTAAGGATACCGCGCTGGTCACCGTCATCGGCGTAACCGAAATCCTCTATTTTGCCAAGGCGACCGTCAACCGCCAGGCGAATTTTACCGCCTATGCGGTAGCGGCCCTGTTCTATCTGTTCTTTAACTATCTGATGACCAAGCTGTTCGACTACCTCGAGCGGAAATATGACTTTTAAGGGGGCGCCGCCATGAAGATGCTGGAAGTACGCAATCTCAAAAAGAGCTTCGGCGACGTTCAGGTGCTCGATGGGGTCTCCTTCTCGGTGGAGCGTGGTGAAGCGGTGGCGGTCATCGGGCCGTCGGGGGGCGGAAAAAGCACCATGCTGCGCTGCCTGATCGGTTTGGAACGGGCCGACGGCGGCGATATCCTCATCGAAGGGGAGCCGCTGATGGAAAACGGGGTTTATGTCCCCGATCGCCGGATGCGGAAGGTTTCCGCAAAGATGGGGATGGTTTTTCAGGCCTTCAACCTTTTCCCGCACATGACGGTGCTCGATAACCTGACCGCCGCGCCGATTGCAGTGCGCGGAATGGCGAAAAAGGAGGCGCTCGAGCAGGCTCTTGAGCGGCTGCATGAGGTCGGTCTTTCAGAGAAAGCCGGCGTCTATCCGCGGGCGCTCTCCGGCGGACAAAAGCAGCGGGTGGCGATTGCCCGCGCACTGATGATGCAGCCGGACATGCTTCTCTTCGACGAGCCCACCTCCTCGCTCGACCCGCAGCTGACCGCCGAGGTGCTCGCCGTCATGAAAAAGCTGGTGGCCAAACGGATGACGATGATCGTTGTCACACACGAGATGGGCTTTGCCCGCGAGGCGGCCGACAAGGTCCTCTTCATGTGCGACCGGAAAATCGTCGAGCAGGGAACGACCAGTGAGGTTTTCGATCACCCGAAAGACCCGCGCATCCGCGATTTTATCAGCAGCATCCTGTAAAGTTGAAAAGGGCGGCCCCTCCGGTGAATTCCAGAGGGGCCGCCCTTCATTGCAGCTTTAGCGAAAACAGGCCGCCGGCTATGCGGGTGAAAACAAAAAGCTTTCGACATGCCCGAAAAAAGAATCCGGGCAAAGCGGGGAGCCACCAAAAATCAGTAGAGAGAACCAGCAGCAGGGAAAAACCATGTAACTGGAAAGCACCCACAACTGCTTGAACAGCAGCAGGGCGCTCCATGCAGCAGAAAGAATGCGGCAGAACCCTATAGGGTTCTGCCGATAACAGGCCGCAGGGGGACCTGTGCAAACCACCGCACGGCCGGTGGTTATGATTGTCATACTGTTTTGAAGCCCTATACGATCTCTTCCCCCACGTTTGCCGCCTTCAGCGAAACGATGGCGTGGGCCATATGGATATACATCGCGTTGCGCGCCAGCTCGGAGTCGCGTCTCTCAAGCCCCTCCATAATCAGGGCGTGGTCGTTGAGGGTGCCCCGCGCGAGAATTTCGTCGGTGCCGAAACGCAGAAGCGTCTCACTGACCGCGCGGTAGACCATCGGCACGAGATGCACCATAAATTCGTTGTGAGAAGCGATGGCGATGGCGTGGTGAAACCGCTGATCCTCCACCGTCCGGTCAACCCGGCGGTTGATGCAGGCGGCAACCCGCGCGCCCGCGTCGAGAATGTCTCTGATTTCTTCCTCGGTGCCGCGCTCGCAGGCCATCCGTACCGCTTCGGTTTCGAAGATGCGCCGCAGCTCGAAAAGGTCGATCAGCTTCATCCGCAGGGAGCCGATGTCCCCGAACTGCACGTCCTTGTAGTTTTTGACCTCGCTGTTGACGAAGGTTCCGCGCCCCCGTTCGACTGTGAGCAGCCCCTGCACGGCGAGCACCCGGATTGCCTCGCGCAGCGTCGCGCGGGAAACCCCGAATTCGCGCGCCAGCTCAATTTCATTGGGAAGCTGATCTCCGGTCTTGTATTTTTTCTGCACCACAATCTGTTCGCCCAATGCATCAGCGGTATACTCGGCCAGACTTTTTTTAATCCGCACGGTTGTTCCTCCTGTACTGACAGCAGTCTTATGTCCTCTGAATTGTCCAAATCTTTTGAAATATATATAAATTTTACCCTATAATTGAAAGGATGTCAATTCTTTCATTCGATCAAACCCACCAAAAAACAGTGCAATTATTCTATTATTTTATAGATTTATTGTGAAAATTATTGACCTTTTCCATAAATCATAGTACGCTGATGTCAGACAAGTAGATTTTTGGGGAAGGAGGGAAGAGGATGCTGCTTTCCAGGAGGATCACCATCATCGCAGGTCACTACGGCAGCGGCAAAACCGAGTTTGCCGTCAACCTCGCTCTTTCGGCGGCAAAATCCGCACAGGTGACCCTTGCCGATCTTGATATCGTCAACCCCTACTTTTGCTCGCGGGAACGGGAAGAGGAACTGGCAGATGCAGGTGTGACCCTCATTGCCCCGGCAAAAAGTACCCACCACGCCGACGTTCCGGCCCTTCCTCCGGAGATGGCCCGCATCTTTGCCGATCAGGACCGTTTTTCCATCATCGATGCCGGCGGGGATGACGCGGGCGCGCGGGTGCTGGGGCGCTACCGCCCCCAGTTTGACGCAGCCAATCCTGATCTCTGGATCGTGCTCAACGCAAATCGGCCGCAGACCTCCTCCCCCGAACAGGCCCTTGCCCTGCTGCGCCGGATTGAAGCGGCCTGCTCGCGGCGCTGCACCGGCGTGGTCAACAACACCCATCTCTGCGGTATGACCCGTCCGGAGGATGTTCTCAAGGGCGCGGCACTCACACAACAGGTCGCCAAGGACGCAAAGGTTCCGGTTGTCTGCCATCTTGCCACGCAGGAAATTTTCACCCGAATCAGTCCCGACGCTCTTTCGGGGAAGCGTTTCCCCATTGCGATCCGCATGAAAAAGCCTTGGGAATAGGCTTTCCTTTTACCGCTTTTTCAGAGGGCTCCGTTCGGAATTCCGCACAGAGTCCCCTCTGAGACATATTCGATAAGGAGGAATCCATATGGCTGCACGCGTTACCTTCGATCAGGACCGCTGCAAGGGCTGCGAGCTCTGCACCTCGGTCTGCCCCAGACACATCGTCGTTATTGATACGAAAACGACCAACCGAAAGGGCTACCATCCCGCCGCGATTCTGGACCTCTCTCAGTGCATCGCCTGCGGGAGCTGCGCGAAAATCTGCCCGGATTCAATCATCACCGTAGAACGGCTGTAAGGAGGGAACGGCAATGGCATTTGAACTCTGGAAGGGCAACGAGGCGATCGCGGAAGCGGCGGTCCGCGCCGGTTGCCGGTTCTTTTTCGGATATCCGATCACCCCGCAGAACGAAGTCCCCGAATACATGGCGCGCCGCCTGCCGGAGGTCGGAGGCTGCTTCTTACAGTCCGAGTCGGAGCTTGCCGCCATCAATATGGTCTACGGCGCGGCCGGCGCGGGCGCCCGGGTCATGACCTCCTCCTCCTCGCCGGGCATCAGCCTCAAGCAGGAAGGGATTACCTATATGGCCGGCGCGGAGCTGCCCGCCGTCATTGTCAATGTGATGCGCGGCGGTCCCGGGCTGGGCACCATCCAGCCCGCGCAGGGGGATTATTATCAGGCCACCCGCGGCGGCGGCAACGGCGATTACCGTCTCGTCGTCCTCGCGCCCAACACGATTCAGGAGGCGGTCGATCTGATGCAGGAGGCGTTTGACATCGCCGACTGCTACCGCAATCCGGTCATGCTGCTGGCCGACGGGATGATCGGCCAGATGATGGAACCGCTGGAATGGCACGAGCCCGAACGCCGGGAGCTTCCCCCCAAGGACTGGGCGGCCGCGGGGCTGCATGGGCGCGGCTCCCACAACATCATCAATTCTCTTTTTATCGATCCCCTCGCCTGCGAGCGCCACAACAACCGCCTGCAGGAAAAATACCGCCTGATGGAGCAGCGGGAGCTGCGCTTTGAGGAGCGGGGCTGCGAGGGCGCCGAGGTTCTGTTCGTCGCCTACGGTTCCCCGTCGAGAATCGTGATGAGCGCCGTCGATCTGCTCGCCGCGCAGGGGGTAAAGGCCGGGCTGCTTCGTCCGATCACCGTCTGGCCCTACCCATACGAGCGGCTTGCCGCTCTCTCCCGCGAACCCTCGGTCAAGGCGGTTGTCGCCGTAGAGATGAGCGCCGGGCAGATGCTCGACGATGTGAAGATCGCTGTCGGCGGCTGCAAGCCCATCTCCTTTGTCGGGCACACCGGCGGGGTGATTCCCACCCAGCATGAAATCGCGGCGGCGGCTCTCGCCGCCCTCGGGAGGTGAACGGTATGGCAATCGTCTATCAAAAGTCCAAGGCCCTGACCGATAAGGAGCTTCACTACTGCCCCGGCTGCTCGCATGGCATCATCCATAAGCTGGTTGCCGAGGTTCTCGAGGAACTCGGCTTCATTGATGCCGCCATCGGGATCTGTCCGGTCGGCTGCTCGGTATTCGCCTATGATTACTTTGCCTGCGATATGCTTGAGGCGGCGCACGGCCGCGCACCCGCGGTGGCCACCGGCGTCAAGCGGGTGCATCCGCAGTCGCCCGTCTTTACCTATCAGGGGGACGGCGACCTTGCCTCGATCGGCATGGGAGAAATCATTCATGCGGCGATCCGCGGGGAAAAGATCACCACCATCTTTGTCAACAACGCCATCTACGGGATGACCGGGGGACAGATGGCCCCGACCACCCTCATCGGACAGAAAACCACCACCTCTCCCCTTGGGCGGGACCCCTCCCACTGCGGCGGCCCTGCCCATATGGCCGAGCTGCTCGCCGCCGTCGAGGGGGCGGCCTATGTCGAACGGGTCGCAGTCTACGATATTCCCCGTCTGAATCAGGCGAAGCGCGCCATCAAAACCGCTTTCGAGATGCAGATGCAAGGGGCGGGCTTTACCTTTGTCGAGGTGCTTTCCTCCTGCCCGACCAACTGGGGCAAAACCCCTCTCGAAGCAGCCGAATGGGTCCGGGAGCAGATGGTGCCGGTCTTCCCGCTCGGAGTGACCCGTGACATCCGAAAGGAGGCGGCAAAATGACCCATGAAATCATCATCTCCGGCTTTGGCGGCCAGGGTGTCATGGCCATCGGCAAAACGATGGTCGAAGCGGGCATGGAGGAAGGGCTTTTTGTCTCCTGGCTGCCCTCCTACGGTCCTGAGATGCGCGGCGGCACCGCCAACTGCTCGGTGGTGCTTTCGGATCAGCCGGTCGGCTCGCCGGTGGTGCTCAATCCAAACGAGCTGATCGCCATGAACAAGCCCTCCCTGCTCAAGTTCGAAAAAGAGGTCCTCCCCGGCGGAATTATCCTGATCAACAGCTCGATCGTCGAGCTGAAGGCGCAGAGGAGCGACGTTTCCGCCTATTATGTCCCCTGCATCGAAATCGCCAATGACCTCGGGAATCCCAAGGTCGCAAACATGGCGATGCTCGGCGCCTATCTGGAGGCGTCCGGCGTGCTTCGGCCCGAAACGGTGCACAAAATGCTGGCGCATATCTTCCATGGCCCCAAGGCCGGACTGATTGATATCAACATCGAAGCGATGTCGCGCGGCGCAGCCTGTGTCTCGGGTGGCTAGACCAAAAGCAGCGGTGCCGCCCCCATGCAAAAGAAGCCGGAGGACCCTTTCCGGCGGCTCTCTATCGAGGCAATATCGCACCGCGCGGCCTGTGTCTCGGGTGGCTAGACCAAAAGCAGCGGCGCCGCCCGCATGCAAAAGCAGCCGGAGTCCCCTTGCCGGCTGCTCTCTATGAGGCAATATCTCACAGCGCGGCCTGTGTCTCGGGCGGCTAGACCAAAAGCAGCGGCACCGCCCCCATGCAAAAGAAGCCGGAGGACCCGTTCATGCGACTTCTTTTAGAGGCGACTGCGTTTGACGGAAAGGCTCCGGTGCGGTATAATCCCATCAGAAGATAGGCGAGGTGAAAGCGATGACGGTAAAACAGTCGGTCCTGCGCGCGCTTGGGGAAGCCCGCGGCGCCAGCGTCTCAGGAGAGGTGCTCGCCCAATCGCTCGGGGTTTCCCGCGCGGCGGTCTGGAAGGCGATAAAATCGCTTCAGGGGGAGGGGTATCGGATTTCGGCGGGAACCAACCGCGGCTACCGGCTCGAGGAATACCCCGATCTGCTCACCGCAGAGGGTATTTCCGCGATGCTTCCTCTGGAGCTTGCACAGCTCGACCTGCGGGTCTTTGACGAGATCGATTCCACCAACCTTGAGGCGAAACGCCTCGCTATGACCGGCCTGTCCCGCTGTGCGGTTATTGCAGACCGCCAGACCGCCGGACGCGGCAGGCTCGGACGCAGCTTTTACTCCCCGCCGGGGTGCGGCATCTACACCAGTCTGCTGCTGCGTCCCCGCCCCGATCAGCTCGCCGACGTCACCCTGCTGACCACCGCCGCCGGTGTGGCGGTATGCCGCGCGCTCCAAAAAGCCGCGGGGGTGCAGGCTGAAATCAAATGGGTCAACGACCTGTACCTCAACGGAAAGAAAATCTGCGGCATCCTGACCGAAGGCGTTACTGACTTTGAAAGCGGGATGATCGAGAGCATTGTGATCGGGTATGGGGTTAATTTCCGGGACGATGCGCATCTGCCGGAAGAACTGCGTCCCATCGTCGGCTCAGTTTTTGGTGCCGAACCTCCCACCGTCACCCGCAGCGCCCTTGCCGCCGCCATGCTGGCCGAGCTGCTTCCGCTGGCCGAGGATCTCTCCTCCCGCAGCTTTCTGCCGGAGTACCGCCGCCGTTCGATGCTGCTCGGCCGGGAAATCGTCTTTTCCCGCGCGGGCGGCCGCTTTGCGGCTGTCGCGGAGGGAATCGATGATAACGGCGGTCTTGTCGTCCGTCTGCCGGATGGCAGCCGTGAGACGCTGCGCTCCGGTGAAGTGAGCGTGCGCACCGCCGAATCCGCCGGCACACTGCCCGAATAGCACCGCCCCTCATGCGGTTTTGCTGCCCGTGCAGGCAGCTGAGCTTTTTCACAAATAAACGTGCGGCGCCCAACCGGGCTTTGCCGCCTGCGTGGGCGGCCGCCCTGCGGCGGCCGGAATCGCTCCCGGCGGCTGAAATCACCCCGGCGGCACCGAGGCCCTCACTTTGCCGGGGGCGGACAGCCGTTCCGGCTAAAACGTTTTCAATGAGTCCGGCGGACCGAAATGCGGTCCAAAGCGGTCCTCGTCCAGCCGGTTGGCGGGAACATTCCCAGGATTAATTTTGCAGAGCCGGACGGCGCCCGCAGCTCCGGCTTTATGAAGATGACTGCCCGGCAGCCGGAAAAGACAGTCCGCCGCCCGGCTCTCGGCCATCCCCTCCATCCCCGAAAGCCGCCGCGCGCGGCTTTTCCTTTTTTCTGCTGTTTAACGGTATCTTTTCGTACCAATTCTTTGATTTATGCTATGTTCATTGCTTTTTTCATCTGATTGGGCTATGCTAGGGACAAAGGATTCCGATCTCTTCCAATTCTGAACAGGAGGATTGCCATTTGAAAAAAAATCATCCATTTTCCCTGCCGCAGACTTCCTTCGGCAGAACGGTTCTCAGCCTGCTGATCACTCTGGCGGTGGGAGCGGTCTATTTCTACGTTTCGCTGCCCGCTCTCAATCCGCAGGACGGAGAATTCTACGGCTTTGTGGGATTTCTCTGTCTCATCTATGTGATCTGCGTTTTTATCTTTTCGGGCAGGCCGCATGACAATAACGCCACCACCCCCGCCGAGAATCTCCGAAGCTGGCTGCACTTTATCCGCAGGCGATGCCTGCCGGCAGGGCTTCTTTTTGTGGGGCTGTTGGCGGTGGCGGCGGTCGGCGCAGTGCTTTCGATGCCTGTTTTCCGCGCCGGGGCCTACCGGGAGCTTTTACAGGTGCAGGACGGCAGCTTCTCCGAGGATGTGGCACAGATCTCCTTTTCCGAGATTCCCACCCTTGACCGCACCTCCGCCGAATATCTGGGCGACCGCCAGATGGGTACTCTGAGCGACATGGTCAGCCAGTTCGAATATTCGAACGACTCCACGCAGATCAACTATCAGGGCCGTCCGGTGCGGGTGGCTCCGATCAGCTATGCCGACCTCTTCAAATGGATCACCAACCGCAGAAGCGGTCTTCCCGCCTATGTGGTGGTGGACATGGTTTCGCAGGAAGCTACCGTCGTCCGCCTGCCCGAAGGGATGAAATATTCCTTTTCGGAGCCTTTGAACCGCAATATCCTGCGCCATCTGCGTTTTTCCTATCCCACCTTTATGTTTTCCACCCCTGAATTTGAAGTCGATGAGGATGGACATCCATGGTGGATTGCGCCCCGCCTCGTCAAGACGATCGGACTGTTCGGCGGAGCCGATATCCGGGGCGCGGTTCTGGTCGATGCGGTGAGCGGTGAAAGCAGGTATTACGAGGAGGTTCCCACCTGGGTGGACACCCTCTACAATCCCGACCTGATCATGCAGCAGTATAATTACCATGGGACCCTCGTCCGCGGCTTCATCAACTCGGTGCTCGGACAGCGGGATGTGACGATGGCCACCCGCGGCTACAACTATATCGCGATGAACGATGACGTTTACGCCTATACCGGCGTGACCTCGGCCAACTCCGACCAGTCGAACCTTGGCTTCCTGCTCTGCAACATGCGCACAAAGGAAACCCATTTTTACAGCGCTCCCGGTGCGACCGAAGCGGCTGCCATGCAGTCGGCGATGGGCGTCGTACAGGATCTCGGCTATCAGGCAACCTTTCCGCTGCTGCTGAACATCGCCGGACAGCCCACCTACTTCATCCCCCTCAAAGATGCGACCCAGCTCGTCAAAATGTATGCGATGGTCAACGTCGCTCAATACCAGATCGTAGCCACCGGCTCCAGCGTCCCGGCCTGTGAGCAGAGCTACGTCCGGATGCTGGCCGACAAGGGGGTTACCCAGCCGCAGCAGAGGCCCGAAACCCAGTCGCAGGGCTCGATTGAGGAAATCCGCAGCGCCGTCCTCGATGGAACGACCTACTATTTTCTGCGCCTGCGCAGCGAGGAAGCCTTCTACGCCGTCTCAGCCGCCGAAAACCGGACGGCTGTGACCCTCAACCCCGGCGACGAGGTCATCATCGACCATGCTCCGCCCTCCGAGGAAGCGGAGTCCGCCATCCTCGATGGCTACCGGTTTACCCTGATCCGTCGTGCGGCTCCGCAGGCTCCCGCACCGGAGGAACCGCTTCCCGCTGCGCAAAGCGAGACTTCGGAAGAGGCATCTCCTAAGCCCGCCGGAGAAACCCCCTGAATGCTTCGAGACTTCGAAGGGCTGATCGCAAACGAGAATCAAAACTGCGCGATGAACGTGTAAAATACCCCAGTCCCGGAGGGCTGTGATACCGGCTTTCCCTTCAAGAGATCGCGGACTATTTTTAACGGTATCCGGCGCGGCGTTTCCTATCCCCGAGCAAGCGGCGCCGTCCCTCCCCCGTTTGCCGCCAAAGTGAGTGCGCAAATCCTGCGGCGTCCAAAAGCGCGGGTACGGACGGCCAAAGCCGTCCGCACCCGCCCTCCTTTTGTTTCCGCCCCCTGCCGCCGCACGTTCGGTGGGCGGAGGGCTCCGGGTATCGATAACCCCGTACGCAGCGACAAAAAGGGTTCCGCCAGAAGGCGGAACCCTTTTGGATCTGTCTCTTCTTCAGGAATCCTTGGCGCAGTGGCCGCACAGGCCGTAGAAGCTGACCTCGCAGCTTTCAATCCGGCAATCGGTGGGCTGGGCAAGCAGGGCGTTCCAGTCGAGCGAAACCGCTTCCAGATCGATCACCCGTCCGCATCCGCTGCAGCAAAGATGGCAATGGGGTTCGGTATTGTAGTCAAAGCGGTCGGGGGAATCGGTCAGCCGCAGGCGTTTTAAGGTCCCCGCTTCACAGAGCTGGTTGAGGTTGCGGTAAACGGTAGCAAGACTCAGGCGCGGATGCTGCACCTTCAAGGACTGATATACCGTCTCGGCGGTCGGGTGCTCCTTTGTGCGGGCAACCGCCTCCAGAATCATCTCGCGCTGTCTGGAGTAGTTCATGGCTTCACCATCCAATAACAGTTTCTATTATTGTTTTAATTCTATCGAAGCTTCCCGCTTTTGTCAACCGCTTTTTCTCAGTCCCCGATTTTTTCAATGGCGGTATAGTAGCGTTTCATGTCCTCTTCGTAAAAACCGACATATTCCGCATCGGTCGCTTCATGAGCGCGCTTGATATACTCATGGCTCTCATAATGCCGGGCGCTTTTCTGGCTGCCGATGATATGCAGCCCGATATTGGAGCAGTGGTCGGCAATTCTTTCAAGATTGGTCAGAATCTCAAGGAATACAATGCCCGCATGAACGCTGCACAGTCCGGCTTTCAGCCGTTCGACGTGCATATCCTTAAGCCGCTCTACAATCGCATCAATCGTTTCCTCCAGCGGCTCAATCCGGCGCGCGAGGGAAGCGTCCATCGAAGCGCAGGCGCTGTTGGAAATCTCAAGGATCTCGCTGACCGCCCGGACCAGGATATCCGTTTCTTCGAGAGCCTGATTCGTAAAAATAATGCGGTTTTCCTGCATTTCCTGCGCACACTCGGTCAGATTGGTCGAGTAGTCCCCGATTCGTTCATAATCCTTCACGAGATGCAGCTTGGTGGAAATGGAGCGGCTTTCCGCCTGCGAAAGCTCCTCTGAGGAGAGGGAAATCAGATAGTTTTCCAGCCTGTCCTCCATCCGGTCGATCAGCGACTCCACCCTGTCAACCTGTTCGATTACCTTCTGATCGAACCGCACAAGAAGGGAGACGCTGTCCAAATAGTTCTGAAGCGCCAGCTCGCTCATCGAGCCGATTACATGATCCACCTGCTGCAGGGCGATAGCCGGTGATTTGAGCAGGCGGTCGTCCAGAAGGGCCAGTTCCTTTTCCTGCGGGCTTTCCTCTTCATCCTTGACGCTGATCCGCGCAAGCTTTTCAATCAGGCCCGCAAACGGAATAAAGAGGACGGTGACAACAACGTTGAAGAAGGTATGGAAATTGGCGATGCCGGTACGCCCCACCGGATGATTCCAGAAGGAGGGGGCGCCAAGCAGCGCGGTCCCGCCGTAAACGGCGGTCAAAAAAACGATTGTACCGATGATATTAAAATAGAGGTGGATCAGGGCCGAGCGTTTGGCGTTTTTGGAAGCGCCGATGCTCGCCAGAATGGGGGTAATGCAGGTGCCGATATTCTGTCCCATGATGATCGGGAAGGCGGCTGCGAAGTTGATGATTCCGGTGGAGGCGAGAGCCTGTAACATACCGATCGAGGCGGCCGAACTCTGAATCGCAGCGGTGATCACCGCACCGGCCAGCACTCCGAGCACCGGATTCTGGCTCATGGCCGTGAGAATTTTCGGCAGCGTCTCGGAGCTTTGCAGGGGGCGTACCGCCGCCTCCATCGCGAACATGCCCGAGAAGAGAATTCCGAAGCCGACCAGCATCTGACCGAGCTCCCGCTTTTTGACGCCCTTGGACGCCATATACAAAACGATGCCGATCACCGCCGCCAGAGGCGCGAGGGTCGCCGGCTTGAAGAGCTGCAAAAGAAAGCTGTCGCTCTGAATATCCGAAAGGCGGATCAGCTGGGCGGTTACGGTGGTGCCGATATTTGCGCCCATAATGACCCCTACAGCCTGCCGAAGCGTCATGATGCCCGCATTGACCAGGCCGACAACAATGACGGTGGTGGCGGATGAGCTTTGGATCATCGCGGTTACCACCGCGCCGAGCAGCACGCTGAGGAGAATGTTGTTAGTCAGCTTTTCGAGCGCCTTTTCCATCCGGCCGCCCGCCAGCTTTTCCAAGCCGCTGCCCATTACGCTCATGCCGTAAAGAAACAGAGCGACGCCGCCGCCCATTGAAATAACGTTGAGGATTGTCATAATTCTTCTCCTGTTCCTAGTTGTTCGTCCTGTCCGAAGGGCCGGGGAAGGGGGACTAAATCCTGCATCCATTTTCGCAGATCAAATCGAAAATATTCCATACGGATTTATTATAGCATGGATTCTTTTCCTGTTACACTCACGAAGATGACATAATTTTTACCCGTTCTCACTGAAAAAATTGTCAGGTTTTCAGAAATGCCGGGAAAGCAATCCGAAACCGGGCGTTTCGCACAGCTCTCCTGCATCTAATTTTCGCCGGCTGGGGAATTGACCTCGCCCGCCGGATGCGGTACAATAAAAACAATCAATTTTGACAGAAAGGTGGCCTCCCTATGCAGCTCCAATCAGTGATACAGCAGCATCTCAGCCAGATTGTCGCGGACCGTCGCTACCTCCATCAGCACCCCGAGCTCAGCCATCAGGAGGTGAATACCGCCGCCTACATCGCCGCGCAGCTCCGCGAAATGGGACTTTCTCCCCGCACCGGAGTCGGCGGCAACGGAGTGGTCGCCGTCATCGAGGGAAAGGCTCCCGGCAAATGCGTCGCCCTGCGCGCGGACTTCGATGCCCTGCCGATTGTGGAAGCCACCGGACTGCCCTTCTCTTCCGAAAACGAAGGCGTCTGTCATGCCTGCGGCCATGATATGCACACCGCCGGACTGCTCGGCGCCGCGCGTGTGCTCTGCGATCTGCGCAGCGAGTTTTCCGGCTGTGTCAAGCTCGTCTTCCAGCCCGCCGAAGAGGACGTGCTCGATTCCGGCGCGGTCAAGATGATTGAGGATGGAGTGCTGGAAAACCCCAAGGTTGACGCGATGTTCGGGCAGCATATCTGGCCCTATTATCCGGTGGGCAAGGTCGCCATCCGCGATGGCGCGATGATGGCCTCCTCCGACCGGTTCCATATCACCATCCGCGGCAAAGCCAGCCATGGCTCCGCTCCGGAAAGCGGAATCGACGCCATCGCCGCGGCTGCGCAGGTCATTTCGGCGCTGCAAACGATCGTTTCCCGGCGGGTCAGCCCGCTCGACTCGGCGGTGGTTACCATCGGGACCATCCACGGCGGCGCGCGCTACAATGTCATCGCGGACACCGTTAAGCTGGAGGGCACCTGCCGCAATCTGAACCCCGAGGTCCGCAATAAGATGGAGGAGCGGATCCGTGCGATTGTCGAGGGGGTCTGCGGCGGCATGGGCGCCAGCGGAGAGCTTGAGTACTTCCGCGGATACTCCCCCACCGTCAACAGCCATGAGCTTTTCCCCTTTGCACTCGAGACCATCCGCGAAGTGGTCGGCGAGGAAAACGCCGTGATCCCCGAGAGCTCGGCGCTCGGCGGGGAAGACTTCTCCTTCTACTGCGAGAGGGTACCGAGTATTTTCTTTTGGACCGGTATCCTTTCTCCCGGCGCGGAGGTTTATCCGCTGCACAACGGCGGCCTGAACCCGGATGAAAAGGCTCTTCCCATCGCAATCGAGGTCATGACGCGCTGCGCGTTGAAATTCCTGGCCGGTAAGAAATAAAACCTCTCGAAAACGGAAGGACCGCTGCAAAACGGTTCTTCCGTTTTTTTCGGCTTTGTGTTATACTTACAGAAAGCAATCTGATCCAATCAGCTTTCCGATGGGAGGAGGAGATCTCTTGTGCCGCCCTCTGACAACCGCGATCTTTACCGTCCGATGACGCTGCGCGCCCTGCGGCTGCATTTCGTTCTTCTTCTCGGCCTTGGAACCATCGCGCCGCTGACAGAGAGCGCCATGTTTTTCTTTCTGCTGCCCCATGGCCTGATCCACTCCTCCCCGGTCAGATATCTGTTTAAGTTCATTCTGTTCCCCACCTCCTGCCTTTGGATTCTTTTGGCCATCAACTACTGGCTCCAGCGGCAAAAGCCAGAGGCCCTTGCCCTGCAGGCGCGGATTCTTTCCTATTCCCTTGTCGCGTCCGCACTGGTTCTGTCGGTGGTCCACACGGTTTTTCCAAGCATCTTCCTGCTGTTTTATATTGCGCTCTTTCTGACCATTTTGTTTGACGACCCGGCGCTTACCCGCCGGACCTTCTTCCTGTCGCTGGCAGCCCGCTGTGTCGGCAGCTTCTTTTCTCTCGACGCCACCCTGGTACGGGGGGAATACGAGCTGCCCAACCTGCTGATTTCGATCTTCTGCCTCGCGGGGACCTATCTGCTCTGCGTCGGCGTGCTGGAGATCGAGCGCGAAAAGCGGGACCTCATCCTTCAGCGCGGTGCCGAATGGGCTCAGATGGAGCAGAACGCGCTGACCGATCCGCTGACCGGGGTTGGAAACCGCCGGGCGCTGCGGCAGTATTTTGACCGGGTTCTCGACGGCAGCACCGCATCCCCGCGCTATCTCGCCATGCTGGACATCGACAGCTTCAAGCAGATCAACGACCGTTTCGGCCATCTCGAAGGAGATGGGGTATTAAAATATGTCGGCCTGCTTCTTACGAAAACCGCTTGTCCGATGCAGGCGTTCCGCTACGGCGGGGACGAATTTGTCCTGCTGTTTCACTGTGCCCGGCGCGAGGAGGCATTCTCGGCCCTTCAGCTGTTTCAGCGGAAGGCCGCTCTCTACACCAACGATCAGGGAGGGAAGATCCCGATTTCCCTGAGCGTCGGCTTTTCCGCATGTCTGCCCGGCCTTTCCCCCGCCGAATTGATCAGCCGCGCGGACCGCGCTCTCTACTACTCCAAAAAGCACTGCCGCGGAAAAATCAGCGTTTACAGCGATATCGACCCTTTCCTTTTAAAAGGCTACACCTCCCAGAATTCCGAAATCAACTGCGGAATTCCGGAAAACGAGATGCAAAAAGGCGATGCCGAATCCTCTCAAAAGGCTCATCCTCTTGGATGAGCCTTTTCTCATGGGAATTTCCGCAGCTTCGGGGCGCGCGCATGTGAGGGCGGAAAAGCGGATATCGCACTCCCCCACGAGGCCCATTTCCTTGCACGAGTCCTTTCTCATGGAAATTCCCCGCAGCTTCGGGGAGTGTCCCGGAACGCGGGCCGTTCTTCATGAAATTCTCCTCCTCTGAACTTTTGCCGGTGTCAGCGGGGATTGACTTTTTTCTCCATAAGTTTTATACTGAATTTGGTAACAAATTGTAAAATTATGCCGCAAAATCTTGATAAAATGTTCGAAATTTTTCAAAAGGCAGAACGGCCCTTTTCAAACGGAATTCACGTTTTCGTCCTTTGCGATAAGATTTTGAAAGTAAAATGGTCAGGGGGTGACTGAAACGGCTGTCTCCGGTAAGCGCGCCGCGGAGTGGATGATGATCCTCGGCGTGATCCTTTCGATGCTTCTGATTCTGTGGACATTCGCCGGGACAGATCCCCAGTCCAGGGAAGATCTGCACGAACTTTCAGACGGATGGTATCTGATGCAGGACGGCGCCCGGGTGGAGGTAACTCTCCCCATCGTCCGCAAGGCAGATACAAAAACCATTCTGACCCTTTACAACGACAGCCTGACCGCAGCTGACGCGGGCATGACCCTGACCACCCGGGGCGCTCTCTACCGGCTCCGCATCCTGCTGGACGGCGAACCTCTCTATGAGTATCGCGACGGCCTCTTTCCCCGCAACGAGCAGATGCGCACCAAGCTGGACTGCACGGTAAATCTGCCCGGCGAAACTGCGGAAAAAAACCTCACCCTGGTCTATGAAATCCCCGACCGCCGGGAATATCAAATTCCGCGCGTTTATATCGGCACAGCCAGCGCAGTGTTCCGCCATTACTGCCTTGCCGATGCTTTCACGCTGGCCATCGTCTTCGTCATGCTGGTGATGAGCCTGATCGCCGTCTGGATATCGCTTTACTCTGCAAAAAGCGGCATACGGGACCGCCGCTTTGCCGACGCCGCCTGCTTTTTGCTGTTGTGCGGCGCCTGGTGCATTCTGGATTCCTCCCTCGCACAGTATCTGAGCGACATGTCCCCCGCGGTCTGTTACCTCTCCTTCTATGCATTCATGACCCTTCCGATCCCCATTCTCCATTTCGTGCAGAACACCGGGGAAATGGCGCGGTACCGCATTTTGGATCTCTGCATTCTCCTATTTTACCTCAACGCCGCTCTGCAGGGTCTTCTGTGCCGCCTGGGATTTTTCGAACTGATTGAAATGCTCTTCGTCACCCATATCCTTTTGGCGGTGGGCGCTTCGGTTCTCTGCGGATTGATTATCCGCGAATATCTGCGAAAACGGACCCGCGAACTGCTGGTGGTTCTTGTTGCTTTTGCGACCCTCTCCCTGAGCGGCGTGCTGGCGCTTCTGCTCTACTGGCTGCTGGGAATCCCCTACTATGGCCTGATCTTCGAATGCGGCATTCTCGTGTTCATCGTCATTCTGCTCAACGGACTGATCGCCACCATGGCCGGCACCCTTCGCTTCAAAACTGAAGCGCTGGTCTACCAGCGCCTTTCCCGCGAGGATCGTCTGACCGGCCTGCGCAACCGCCGGGCTTTCGAGCAGTTTCTTGAAACTCTCGAGCGGGAAGCCGGCTCCTGGGAAAACGTCGCGCTGGTCTTTATGGACCTCAACGGGCTCAAACACATCAATGACCATTTCGGCCACAGCGCAGGCGACGAGCTGATTATCGGAGCTGCAAGATGCATCGAGCGCGCCTTTGCCGGGTACGGTGAGTGCTATCGGATCGGCGGCGACGAATTCTGCGCCATTCTGCCCGATCCTGTTCTGCGTGAGGAAGAATGGAACGCCCTGCTTGATGAGGAAATTCAGCGGCACAATCAAAGCAGCCGCTTCAAGCTTTCCATCGCCCGCGGGGCGAGCCGCCTGCGGGACGCCGCCGGAGTTTTGAAGACGGTCAGCGACTGGAAATTCGAGGCGGACCAAATGATGTATCAGGACAAAGAGTCGCACAAGATGCGGGAAAAATAAGTTTTCAGGCAAATAAAAAGTGCAAGGAACAACAAGATGGATTACAACATGGATTTTTTGATCGCGGCACTGATTTTTCTGCTGCTGATCCTTTATCACTTTTTGAGGCAGAGAAAAGCCGGTCAGGCCAACAGCCGCGCCTTTCTGTTCTTCATGGCGGTCGGCATTGCGGATATTCTCTTCGACCTGATCAGCACAATCCTGATTTTATGGGGAGGCCCCCACCTGCGCAGCGCAACCGAGCTGTCCCTGCTGCTGCTGTATCTCATGCAGGTGCTGCTGCCTTTTACCCTGTTTCTTTATACCCAATCGCTGCGCCGTACGGCCCGCCGCGTCCGGCCTGCCGTGAAGACGGCATGGGCTGTCCCGGCCGTCCTGATGGCGCTGATGGTTCTGGGCAACCACTGGAGCGGGCTGCTTTTTCGGATGGACGCGCAGGGAATCTACTCCCGCGGGCCGCTTTACCTCGCCACATATCTGCACGCGTTGTTCTATGTTCTGCTGTGCGCCCTGAGCAGCATTCTGAGGTACCGTGAGCTTGGGCCCAAGCGGTTCGCCAGCATCTGGGAATTTTTGATCATCGCCGGGACTTGTGTGGCTATTCAGGCAGCCTTCAACAACCTTTTGGTCACCGGATTTGGCATCAGCCTGGGGATCGCTGTACTGTTTCTGACCATCAACAACCCCTATCAGTATACCGATAATCTCACCGGCGTGCTGGATGTGCAGTGCTTTCGCGAAATCGTTCAGGAGAAAATTGTACGGGGGAAAAAGTTTCACCTGCTTTCCGTCGATCTGCATCAGATCAAGCAGGTCAATATGGTTCTGGGGACCGGCGCTGGCAATCAAATGCTGATGCAGGCTGCACAGGCGCTGCAGGAGGCCTCTTTTTCCGATCTTGTGTTCCGTGTAACCGGGAAACGTTTTCTTGTGATTCTGCACACCCTCGAGGAATACATGGCGGTACGCAGCCGTATTCAGCAGCATTTTTCCGCCATATCGGAGCAGCGCGGTGCGGAGGATGCATTCCCCGTCGTCATCTGCGGCGTATTTGACGGGGAGCTTCTCGGAGAGAGCGATGTGCTTCTGGCCTACCTGGAGTATCTGATCTCCTCTGTTCCGCGGTCTGCGGAAACAACGCTGATTCAGGGGGACGAGAAGACGCTGCGCGGTTTCCGCTACACGCAGGAAATTGAGCGTTTTCTGGATACTGCGCTGGAGCAGGACCTCTTCGAGGTCTACTATCAGCCGGTTTATTCCACCGAGGCGGGCGGATATGTGAGCCTCGAGGCGCTCAGCCGCCTGCGCCATCCAAACCTCGGCGCGGTTCCGCCGGAGGTATTCATCGGCATCGCGGAAAAAAACAACCGGATCGCCAAAATCGGACTGTTGCAGTTCCGGCGGATCTGCCGCTTCATCAAAGAGCATCCATCGCTGATGACGGGAATCCGGAACGTCAAGTTCAACCTCTCCCCCGCTGAGCTTCTGAAAAGCGGCTACAGCCGGGATCTGATCGGGCTGATCCGCGAGTATGAGCTTTCCCCCTCCTATTTCCAGTTTGAAATCACCGAAACAGTGGCGACGCGGTACAGCGAGGACCTTTACCGCGCTGTCACCGAATTCACTCAGGCGGGAATTGGTCTCTGTCTCGATGATTTCGGCTCCGGGTACGCCAACCTCAATACGGTGCTCCAGCTTCCCTTTTCGGAAATCAAGCTGGACAAATCGCTGCTGTCGGGAATCTGCGACACTCCAAAAATTGCCTCTTTCTACCGGAGCATTGTATCGGTCCTGCAGGATATGGGATATCAAATTGTTTCGGAGGGCGTCGAAACCAAACAGGAACTCGATCTGGTATGCCGTTGGGGCGTCACCATGATTCAGGGTTACTATTTTTCAAAGCCATTGAGCGAAGCGGAGATTCTGCACAGTCTGCATTTTGCACAGAGTTCCGGGGTCAGGGAGCTCCAGAGAACTTAGCCCCAGCAGAACAGAGCTGCTTTCCCACAATAAAACAGGCAAAACCAGGCACTGAACACCTG